>Ga0335069_10000654_pt1 | contig 56645 bp, 44 predicted proteins | sample Lox_Sample_11_FD_206714 | JGI IMG/M metagenome (GOLD analysis project Ga0335069, IMG submission 206714) | Soil microbial communities from Loxahatchee National Wildlife Refuge, Florida, United States - Lox_Sample_1.1 | ecosystem: Environmental > Terrestrial > Soil > Wetlands | place: USA... | reverse complement strand
TGTGGCGATGACCTGCCACCGACAAGGTGGCCCAACTCAACCGGGGCCGCGTTAGCGACCCCGCTCAAGCCGCTTTGAGCGGCTCACAAAATGAAGCCCCCGGCTCTGCCGGGGGTAATCTCACTCCCAGGATAGAGGTCTGGTAGACAGATGCACGATGAGCCCAAAGGTGTAACACGGGGACACCGAGAGAATCCACCGTTGAAACTTGCCACGGACGATTTCGCTCAGGAATTAACTGAGCGATTCGAGTCGATGAGGGAGCCATTGGGTGATGAAGCGCTGCGTCAGGTGTTCAAAGGGGCGAAGCGCGCAATCCCTAAATGGCTGGACCCAGAGACGGAGGCCAGCGTCAGGGAATCCTACGCTCTGGCCGAAGGGAGACTCTTCCCCCAAACCTCCAAGAAGTGAAGCCGAAGTGGCCCGCTAAGGTCAACTCGACTTCCGTCTGCACAATATGCAGTCGATTAGAACGCTCGCAGAGTGCGAGGTGATCCGGGAAGTCCACCGCAACGCTACAAAGCTCACAGAGAGCCGCTGAACGCTTTGGCAAGCGATTCTATTGAACGAGTCGATGCCAGTTTTGGGCATCACTGGTAGATGTCTCTCACCAGTTTTGCAACGGTGCCCGGACTGACTGCCAGTTCAGCGGCAATCTGGCGAATTGACCGCCCCTGCTTCCTGAGCCGTCTCAGAGCAAACATGGTCTTTGGGTTGTCATCCACGCGTGGACGGCCTCCAACCCTGCCTTGAGCCTTTGCCCTCTGGAGTCCAGCAACAGTCCGCTCAGAGAGTCGCACCCGCTCCTGTTTGGCAACCGCTGCCAGAATGCCAATGACGGCTTCTTTGAAGATTCCAGTGCTGTCCAGGTATTGCTCAGTAAAGGATCGATAGTTTACTCCGTAGCTGGTGAGCCGTTGCAGATGGTTCAGCGTCTCCACAACCCCTTCGCGGCTCAGGCGGTCGAGCGACCAGAAGAGAAGGATGTCGAACTCGCGACGAGAGGCAGCGGCGAACATCTTCTGGAATTGGTCGCGGTCGCTCCTCTTGCCGGTTGCGCGGTCAACGTACTCAGCCGTGACTGTCCAACCCTGAGTGTCGGCAAACTGCCTTAGCTGTCGAAGCTGGTTCTCTGTGTCCTGCCCTTTGTCCTTTGTGCTGACGCGTGCATAGAATGCAACTCGCATGGTTTTCTCCAATCGCGCAGCATCGTACCATAAAACGTCTGTTTTTTGGAACAGGCAAATTTGGCCTCTGAAACCCGCGCCAATCGAATGTCAGAAGACACCCGTTTTTTGATACAGGGGGTGAAGGCTGGCACGTTTGCACACTATGCAGACGCTTGAAAGTCCAGACAAGCAACTAAGGTGGTTGTATCGCGTCGTCAAACGCATAATCCGTGTCGAGAGCCCAGAAATGCAGTTTCGGGAAAAATGGGTCCTTCCAGTCTCGTGCTAATTCGGACGCCGTGGGGGGCCTCGGCCCTGTGTTTTGAGTCGTTTATAGATACAGACGGGAAAAGACGTGTCTTGAAACCCCCTAGTAAGCCCCCCTGAGACCCCCACCAAAACCCCGTAGGAAACCCCATTGAAATGGTCCCCCTTTGACCGCTTCTTGCTGATGTGTGACGAAGCCAGAAGGTTCTAAATGCGGTCACTGGAAAGCGCCTGACCTGGGATGTACTCACCACGCAGGAGGCAGGGTGATGCCAGAAAAGCCACAAGAACCCGACAAGGCAGAGGACAAAGAAGCCGAGCGCAAGCGAAAGCCGCCTGAGTACAAGCGATTCGAGCAACTACTGAAAAAGTGGTCAAGGCTCCTCCGTTAAGAAAACCATCCCCTCACAACGGCGACCAGGCTCTTTTTGGGAACAGTTCCGATGTATATTCTTGTTTGATTTTGCGGGAGTTCCGGGTCATTGAGCGAAGCAATAGGATTTATTCCAAGCTGGTTAAATGCGTACACTTCTTGCATCCTCCACGGCATCAACTTAGTCCAGACTCCAAGATCAGGATTTTGCGGGTCGACGAGTGGCGGACCATAATCCGCAATGACGATTTCGGTAGAATGCACGCCCAGCGTAACGCGGTCAACGTGAGGCCCATATACCTTCCATCCCGCCCGCTGAAGCGCTGGAATGAACTGTTCAGCTAGAGCGCAAGCAGACTCGTTCGTGGTAGGACAGGAAAGCCACACATAATCTGGCTTTTCGGATGTTGCCTTCAACGCATTAGTGAATGCTGTACCTGACGTTTCATTTATCTCAATAGGGACTTTGATAAGGGCATTCGCCGCCCAAACCGTTATCACCATCACGAATCCTAAAAGGGCAATAGCCAAAAGTCTCGGCAACGCGCGTGATGTATTCTTGAATGCCAGCGCCACAGTCACACACGCGCATATCAATGCTGCGACGAAAAGCCATGCGGATATTTGCCACGGGGCGTTAGTTGTTGCCATTCCAGCCCCCGCGGGTAAGATTGTAACGACTGCGCCGATCCAAGCCGATGAAAATAATGGCTTCGGCTTTGGCTTCATCTCTTTCACCGAAGCTTCTAGGGCCCCGATGCGCCTCTGCCATTTGTCGCGTGACTTCCTGCCCAGCGCGGCATTCTAGCATCCAGTGTGAGTCAAGTAAATTATTGCCATTCGTTCGAGCGGTTCGAGTTCGGCTCAGCGCCAGAGACCCCCCTTGCTACAGGGGAGGGCATAGACTAGCGGGCGTAGACTAGCGGGTATGGACTAGGGAAGACTGCATAATATGCAAAGACTGATGGGTAGGTGGAATTAGACAGCAGAAAGTTGTGAGTTATCCGAGGAGCGCAGATTTTACTTGACAAAGATCCGATTTTGTGGTATACTATATGTATTCAAAAATAGAAAACTGCATAATGTGAGTCGCCCATCTCAAATCAATCCTCCGGGCTGTACCGTTCGATTGGAAATCAGGGACACATCTTGCACGCATTGGTAGAGCGTTACGCCGCGGGGAATTGACTCCGCTCAACAGAGGCTTTCCGCAAGGAGTCGCTGGAAGGAAACGCTCGGGAGAGTGCGATACAGTCGGACCCATGGGATTACAGAGTGCCCATGACACCGTTCTCCCGAATACCGGCGTGGGCCACGGCCTCCAGTGGTGAACTATTCCAGTTCAAGTCAGAGGAAACCGATGCTCCGATTGGGGTGCCCGTCAGGGCTACAAGGCGTTTGCTTTCTTGCGGAGTGACCAGGAGTTAAGCTCCTCAAGTCACTGGTAGACTACGGGAGTAGTCCCGATGTACTTAGTAGTAAACAATGTAATTGTATTGATTACATTATTGATAATAGGGTATAGGTACGGCCTAGGGATGGGTAGACGGACGCTAGATCGCGGTAGGAAAAGACGAGTGAATCAAAGGCAGACAAGCTGCTTGATCTCTTCCAGATACTCCAAAGTGGAGTTCCAATTTGTTGACATGTGGTCCACCAGGTTCCGCGATCCATCCCGCCATTCCTACCCTGCCGTCTCTCCTCCATCGATTGGGCAGCCGGAGTCCTTTTCCATTCGTCACAAGCTTCTTCCCATAGAACTTCGAGTGGAGTACGATCGACTCCCATAGAAGTCCGAGTGGAGGCGCCTCGCAATGAGCAGGAAGAGCCAGACCAATGCGGAGATGCTGAAAGGCACGCTGGACATGATGCTGCTGCGCACGCTGGTTGGGGGCGATGCCCACGGGCACACCATCGCCAAGATCATCGAGCGATCGAGCGAAGATGTGCTCGAGGTGGAACAGGGCTCTCTCTATCCCGCGCTGCATCGGCTTGAAGACCGCAGGTGGGTCTCTTCCTACTGGGGGGCCAGCGAGAACAACCGCAAGGCGAAGTACTATCGCCTGACTGCGACGGGGCGAAGACAGCTCGTACGCGAGACGAATCGCTGGCGGCAGATGTCCCGCGCCATCGGTCTGGTGATGGGCGAGGAGGCCGCGGCCGAAGGAGGCGTCGAATGAGCTGGCTCCGCTTTGTCCGCCGCACCCGCGAAGATGCCGACCTTCAGCAGGAGATGGCCGCGTTCATCGACGAAGAGGCAGCGGAAAACGTTGCGCGCGGCATGCCGCCTGCTGAAGCTCGCCGCCAGGCCGCGATCAAGCTCGGCAACGCACAGCGAGTCCGCGAGAACCTCTGGCAGCAGAACTCGTTTGCCTTTGCCGACAGCCTCTGGCGCGAAGTCAAGTATGCGGCACGCACGCTGATGCGCTCTCCCGGCTTCACGTTGATCGCCATCACCGTGATGGCTTTGTGTATCGGCGCGGCCACTTCGCTGTTCACCATCGTCCGCTCCGTTCTCCTTCGCCCCCTGCCGTTCAAGGACCCCGGCCAGCTCACCATGATCTATGAGCACTGGCGCTCGCCCAGCGCCAACTCCGGTGGCTTCAACTACAACGTCGTCTCGCCCGCCGACTTCTACGACTGGCAATCGCAAACCCACGGCTTTGCCGACATGGCCGTGTGGCGGTGGTGGCGATTCAACCTGACTGGGGAACGCAGCGAACTGCCCGAGGTTGTCGATGCCGCGGCGGGTGCATGGAACCTGTTCCCGCTGCTTGGCGTGCAGCCTGCGTACGGACGCACCTTCACCGAGGCCGAAGATCGCCCTGCCGAAAACGTTGTCATGCTCTCCTGGAGCATTTTTCAGCGCCGTTTTGGCGGCGATCCGTCGATCGTCGGCCACCGGATTCATCTCGATGACAAACCGTACACGGTTGTCGGTATCCTGCCCGCGGCATTTGCCTATCCCAGCACCGAAGTCCAGCTCTGGGTTCCCTATCAGTCGGTGAGCACGGCGGAACAGTTGGGTTACCACGATCATCACTACAGTTATGTGATCGCCCGCATGAGGCCCGATGTCAGCCTCGCCAATGCCATCGGCCAGGTCGAGGCGGTTCAGTACCGGCTGCACATGCAGTACCTGAGCAACCCGGTCGCTGAAGACGTTGCAACGCGCTCGCTGACTGACGATCTGTCGCGCGACGTGAAGAAGCCGCTGACCGTCCTGATGTGCGCTGTTGGCTGCATGCTGCTGATCGGCTGCCTCAATGTCGCCAATCTTCTCGTGGCGCGCAGCGCAGCGCGGCAGAAGGAAGCGGCGATCCGCAGCGCGCTCGGCGCGCAGCGATTCACGCTGATCCGCGAGCAGCTCACCGAGAGCCTGCTCATCTGTCTCGGCGGCGGCGCGGCCGGAGTGCTGCTTTCCTTCGCCGCTACGCGATGGCTCGCCGACGCGTGGAAAGACCTTCCCACTGCGCAGGACATTCATGTCGATGGCGTGGTGCTGGCGTTCGCCTGCGCGCTGGTCTTTGCGGCGGCGTTGCTGGCCGGGCTGCTTCCGGCGATCTCATCGACAGGCAAGCCTGTCTTCGCCACGCTGCAGGCCTCGTCCCGCACTGCGGGCGGCAGCGTCTCGCGTACCGCCTTGCGCAAGACCCTCCTCACCATCGAAATCGCAGTCACCGTCGTATTGCTGATCGGCGCAGGATTGCTGCTCAAGAGCTTTCTGCGGCTGCGCTCAACCGACGTAGGCTGCGTAACCGACAACGTGCTGACCCTCGCCTACAGCCTGCCCGGCCAGAAGTATGGCAAGCCGGGGCAGGCAGATAATTTCAATCAGGCGCTGCTGGAGCGGTTACGTGCACTGCCTGGCGTGCGCAGCGTGGCGCTCGGATCGGTCCTGCCTGGTGCGGGATACGGCGGCGACGACGTCTTCACCGTTCCCGAGCACCCTCCCATCAAGCCCGGCGCGGATCTGCCCGATGCTGTTTATCGCCGCGCCGATCCCGGATACTTCGCAGCGCTGCAGATTCCACTCCTCAGGGGACGCTATTTCACCAACCTGGATCGCGCCGAGAATGGCCACAAGGTGATCGTCAGCCGCGAACTCGTCAACCGGTACTTCCCAGGCGAAGATCCCATCGGCAAGCATCTCAAGGTCCCCGCAGCGTATAAATACGATCTCGAAGTCGTCGGCGTTGTCGCCGACACGCTGTGGCGCGTCGATCAGCCAATCAAGCCCACGATGTATTTCCCCCTCTTTGCCGACGGCAGCGACGAAGGCCTCTCCCTTGCCGTGCGCACGGCCGGCGATCCGCTGGCCATCTCCATTCCGGTGCAGAAGCAGATCGCGGCGCTCGATCCCCAACTGCCTGTCAGCGACGTGCAGACACTCGAACAGGTCATCGGCGAATCGCTGGGCAACGCCAGTTTCAGCGCCACGCTGGTTCTGGCCTTCGCGGCTCTGTCGCTGCTGCTCGCGTCGGTTGGATTGTACGGTGTGCTTTCCTACATGGTGACGCAGCGCATGACCGAGATCGGCATCCGCATCGCCATGGGTGCGCGCCGCGAGTCCGTGCTCAGGATGATGCTGGCAGACGGCCTGCGCCCGGCTTTGATTGGCCTTGTATTTGGCATGGCTGGCGCCGCGGCAGCGGTGCGCCTGGTTCAATCCATGCTTTACGGCGCGCAGCCGCTCGATCCCGGGGTCTACGCGGGCGTGGTTTTAACGTTGCTGCTGGTGGCGGCCATCGCCTGCCTGGTCCCGGCATGGCGTGCTTCGCGGCTCGATCCGATGCAGGCTCTCCGGGCGGAGTAGTTCCGGCGTTGAATAGAAGAAGCCGTCTCACATGCCAGTGGTTATCGCCGTCCGGAGCCCGCCTGCACCGCGGCTCCCGCCGGAACGCCTTCGTCCGCATTGTCCTCATGAGCCGGCGGCTGGTTAGCGAACGGAAGGAACACGGAAAACGCCGTGCCGCTCGAGCCGTCTCTTTGCCGGCTCCATCCGCGCACGTGCCCGTTGTGCCGTTCGACGAGCTGCGCGACCACCCACATGCCCAGGCCCGTTCCTGTCTCCGTCTTGGTGGTGAAGAACGGCTCAAAGACGCGCCGCATCGTTGCGCGGTCCATGCCTGTGCCAGAGTCGCAAAAGGTCACACGAATGCCGCGAATCTCCGGATTCCTCCAATCGCCAGAAGGACGCAGGCGGATTACCAGCTTTCCCAGGCTTGGCATGGCTTCAACGGCATTCGTAACCAGATTGGCGAAGATCTGTTGGACTTCGCCGGGCATGCAGGCCACCGGCTCCTCGTCATCGATCCGCAGGTCCACCTCGATTTGCGCGGCCTGCGTCTTTCCACGAAATAGCGCCAGAACGGACTCGAGCACCTCGGAGAGCCGCGTCTCTCTCGGCGCACCTGTCTGGCGATGAAACTTCAGCGTTTGTTGCGTGATCAGCGAGACGCGCATCAGCTCGTCCAACGCTCTCCTTGCGCTCTCCTGTGCCGCCTCGGTTGAATCCGAAATCGTAATCAAGTACAGCAGGTTCGCCACCGCAGCCAGCGGGTTATTGATCTCGTGCGCAACCGAGGCTGCGAGTTTGCCCGCCACGGCGAGCTTTTCGGCTCGCAGCATCGCCTCTTCCGCCTTCTTGCGATGCGTGATATCGGCCATTACCCCGGCAATGCGCACAACCTTGCCGTCGCCATCGCGTTGGCACTTGCCCTGCGATTCAAGCCAATGCACCGAGCCGTCCGGCCATACCACGCGATACTGCCGGTGATAATCCGCGCCGCTCTCCTGCACCCTGCGAAACTCGGCGACCAGGCCGTCCCGATCGTCGGGATGCACATGGTTCAGCCACTCTTCCGGGTCGCGCCCGAACGAACCCGGCTCCCGCCCCAGCATGTGAAACATTTCGTCGGAACGATGCACCTGGCCCTGCCTCATGTCCCACACCCAGAGCCCCATGCCGTTGGCCTGCAGCGCCATCTGCAGCAATTCGTCGCGGTCACGCAACGCATTGTTGGCCTGTACGCGTTCCTCGGACAGCCGGCGTTCAGCCTCGGCGACGATCAACTGCTGCCCGAGCTGCTTTGTCGCCAGCTCTTGGCGCTGCTGCGCGAGCCGCCGCACCGCCCAGCCCACAAAGATCGAGAGAAAAAGAAAAAGCGTCAGCCGCAGTTCTTCGCGCGCATCGCCGATGGCGAACCGCATCGCAGTGCGCGTCAAAACCGTGTCCACCAGGATGGCGTCGATGACGGCGCACAGTACACCGCCCCACATGCCCAGGTACCACGAGACAATGATCACGGTGGGGAATGCCAGCAGCAGGGGAAACGCACGCAGCGGATGGACGTTGTAATTGATTGAGATGGAAAGGCAAGCCGCCGCGCAGCCTAAGAGCGCGCGAACAGCCACAGGCCATCGTTCCATGGCCGCGGCATTGGGGATTCGCAAGCGATCGAAATTCACCATACTGCTGGAGAGCCGTCGCCGTTGCCACATCGCGAATGAAGAGCAGATGCAGCCCAGGGAATCTCGGGACTTGCCGTCGTAGCGCGGCGGGGGATGTCTTAACCATAGCCGAGACGGCAGAAAAACGAAAGGTTGCCGGCAGTTCCCGGCCGAGTCTCCGGCAGGGTGTAGAGTTGGCGCATGGATCGCCGGAGGCCCGCAACCTGCACGATGCGTCGTCTCATCCCGGCACTCCTGGCATGGATCTTCGCTGTCTGCCCCTTCCCGCTGGCGGCCCAACAGTCCGCTCTCGCCGGGAAGGCCGATTCCATCCTCATCCTCAAGAAAGACCATCTGCTCGAGCTGCTCTCGGATGGCAAGGTGATCCGCACGTATAAAGTGGCCCTTGGCCAGGGTGGCCTCGCGCCCAAAACGCGCGAGGGCGATGGGCGCGTTCCCGAAGGGCATTACATCATCGACAAGCGAAACGCGGCCAGCGAATATCACCTCTCGCTGCATATTTCCTATCCGAACCAGGACGACCGCCGCCGCGCCGCGAATCTCGGCGTCTCGCCCGGAGGCGACATCATGATCCATGGACTGCCCAACGGAAAGGGCTGGGTCGGCGCCGCCCATCGCCTCTACGACTGGACGCTCGGCTGCGTCGCTGTCACCAACGAAGAGATCGAAGAGATCTGGAAGCTCGTTCCCACCGGCACGCCCGTCGAAATCCGCCCCTGAGTCCGCAAACCCCTGGAATCAGCGCGCGTCCGGGCCCGCGTTCCGGATCAGCGCAGCCACCTCGCTGCCCGCGATCGCTTCGTTCGCATACGTGAACGTGCCCTTTTCCCGGATCTCGCGCGCCGCCCGCACCAACGCCCCCAACGCTGCGCGCGCCAACGATCCCCCAATGCTGATGCGCTTGACCCCGGCCGCGGCAAGCTCCTCCACTGAATACGTCACCCCTCGCAGGCCCATCACCACGTTCACCGGTTTTGCAACCGAGCTGCAAACCGCGCGGATTTCATCGAGGCTCATCAATCCCGGCGCATAGACAACGTCCGCCCCGGCTTCGGCAAACGCCTGCAGCCTGCCAATGGTGCCGTCCAGGTCAGGCCGGCCATGGAGATAATTCTCTGCCCTGGCCGTCAAAACAAATCCGCATTGGCGCGAAGCGTCTGCCGCAGCCGCAACGCGTTCTCGGGCAAGACCGAACTCGTAGATGGGATCGCCGCCATCGCCGCGAAAATCTTCGATCGAACCACCGGCCAGCCCGGACTTTGCCGCTTGGCGAATCGTCTCCGCGCAGGCCTCCGGCGTGTCGCCAAAGCCGTTCTGCAGATCCGCTGAGACGGGCAAGCCGACCGCCTCCACCATCTCGCGCGCATTCTCGAGAACGCCTTCGCGGGTGAGATCGCCGGCATCGTCGCGCTTGCCCGCGTTGAAGGCGTAGCCGGCGCTGGTCGTCGCCAGCGCCTCAAACCCCAGTGCGGTCAGGATCTTCGCCGATCCCGCATTCCACGGGTTTGGAATCACAAAGATTCCCGGCCGCTCATGCAGAGCCCGGAATGCCATGACCTTTTCTTCGCGCGTCATTGTTGGTCGCCTCACCTGAAGCGTTCCGATTGTCGCACGGATTGCGAGGCAGTCACAAAGCGATCGGCGCCGGCGCTCGCGCAACCACAACTCTGCGAAAATAGGTATCGGTGATCTCGCTGCAAAATGCCGGCAAGCGCTTCGGCCCGCGCGTCCTCTTTCTGGAGGCCGATTGGCTCATCCGCAAAGAGGAGAAGACAGCGCTGCTGGGCGGCAACGGCACCGGCAAATCCACGCTGATGAAGGTGCTCGCCGGTCTCGAGCAGCTCGATTACGGCGCTCTCGAACAGACCCGTGGCATCAGCATCGGCTACCTGCCGCAGGAGGGCCTGCAGCTTACCGGCCGCACCGTCTTCGACGAGTGCCTCACCGTCTTCGACGAGCTGCACGAGATGGAGCGCGAGGTCGAGCGCCTCGCCGGCCGGCTCGCCGAGCTCGACCACGCCGGCCCAGAATACGCCGCCGCCGCCGAGCGTTACTCGCAGCTCCAGGAGCGCTTCCACGCGCTCGACGGCTACGCGCTCGATGCACAGGTAGGCACCGTGCTCACCGGCCTCGGCTTCGCCAAGAACGACTGGTCGCGCCTCACTGACGAGTTCTCCGGCGGATGGCAGATGCGCATCGCGCTGGCCAAGCTGCTCCTGGCCAAGCCCAACCTGCTCTTGCTCGACGAGCCGACCAACCACCTCGATCTCGAAACGCGCAACTGGCTCGAGCAGTATCTCCGCACATATCCATTCGGGTACATCCTCATCTCGCACGACCGCTACTTTCTCGATGTCACGATCGATCGCACCGTCGAGATCTGGAACAAGCGCCTCACCATCTACCAGGGCAATTACACGAAGTACCTCGGCCAGAAGGACGAGCGCCGCACGCAGCTGGAAGCCGCCTATCGCAATCAGCGGGAACAGATCGAGCACCTCGAAGCCTTCATCAACCGCTTTCGTTACCAGGCCACCAAGGCCAAACAGGTGCAGAGCCGCATCAAGGAACTGGAAAAGATCGAGCGCATCGAGATTCCGCCCCAAGAGCCGGTCATCCACTTCAAGTTTCCCCAGCCGCCGCCCTCGGGCCGCCTGGTCGTCGAGGCCGAAGGCCTCGCCAGGAGCTATGGCCCCAAGCAGGTCTTCTCGAACGCGCGCTTCACCATCGAGCGCGGCGACCACGTTGCGCTGGTCGGCGTGAACGGCGCCGGCAAATCGACGCTGATCCGCCTGCTCACCCAAATGGAGTCACCCACCGCCGGCACGGTTCGCCTCGGTCACAACGTCGTCTGCGAATACTTCGCGCAGGATCAGTACAAGGTGCTCGACCCCGACGCGCGCATGCTCGACGACATCAGCCGCGCTGCGGTCAAGGTGCCTGAATCCGAGCTACGTTCGCTCCTCGGCTGCTTCCTCTTCTCCGGCGACGACGTCTTCAAGCCGCTCGGCGTGCTCTCCGGCGGCGAGCGCAACCGGTACGCGCTGGCGCGCATCCTCGTTTCGCCTTCGAACTTCCTGCTCCTCGACGAGCCCACCAACCACCTCGACATGCGCGCGAAGGATGTACTGCTCGACGCCATCGCGGCCTTCTCCGGCACCGTCATCTTCGTCTCGCACGACCGCTACTTCATCGATCGCCTGGCCACGCGCGTGCTCGAAGTCGAGAACGGCGCGATCACCAGCTACGAAGGCAACTACGAGGACTACCTCCGCCGCAAGGCCGCGCAGGCGGCCGGAGAATCAATTCCGCAGGCAGCCGCCGCTCCGGCGCCCGCAGCAAAGCCGCCCGAAATCGGCACGACCATCGTGATCGAAGGCGGCCCCGATTCGCCGAACGGCGCCGCATCGCGCCCGCGCCGCCTCAATCCCATCAAGCAAAAGCAGATGGAAGACCGCGTATCGTTCCTGGAAGAAGAGATTCCCCGCGTCGAGTCTGCGATCGCACACACCGAAGAGCAGCTCGGCGTCTATGTCTCCGCCGCCGAGACACAGCGTCTGACCGCGCTCGCCGCCGACCTGCGCACCCAGCTCGCCGCCCTCACCTCCGAGTGGGAGGAGCTGATGCTTCAACTCGAAAGCGCGTGAATCCCCTCAATCTCCGGGAGTCGCTGAAGCCTTACCCAGCAAAGCCATACCTATTCATCAATCCGGATCAGACGCCTCCATAATCCGGATTGGACGACATAAAACTCCGGATTGGACGCTCTTGTAATCCGGACTGGACGCATCTATAATCCGGATTGGACGAGCTTTGAATCCGAAATGGCCGAGCCGCGCAACCAGCTTCACCCCCGTTTTGTCGCCGAGCTGATCGATATCGCGCTCGCCGATACTCCTGTGGTCCTGATCGCCGGCCCGCGCCAGTGCGGCAAGACCACCCTGATTCGCGATCTGGTCTCCGGCTCCCGCGCATTCCTCACCCTCGACGACGAAACGGTGCTCGCCTCGGCGCTCAGCGATCCGGCAGGCCTGCTGCGCGGCATCAACAAAGCCGCCATCGACGAGGTCCAGCGCGCCCCCGATCTTCTGCGCGCCATCAAGCGCGCCGTCGATGAAGACCGCCGCCCGGGCCGCTTTCTTCTCACCGGCTCGGCCAATCTGCTCACCGTGCCGCGCGTCGCCGAAAGCCTTGCCGGCCGCATGGAGATCGTCACCCTGCTCCCCCTGGCGCAGGCCGAGATCCGCCATCGCAAGCCCGCATTCCTCGGCGACGTCTTCGAAGGCAAGCCGCCCAGGCCCGGCGAAAAGCGCACCGGTCCGGCCCTGGTCGAAGCCGTCCTGACCGGCGGCTACCCTGAGATGCTGCGGCGCAAACGGCCGGAGCGCCGCCGCGCCTGGGCGCGCGACTACATCCGCGCCATTGTGCAGAGAGACGTCCGCGACGTGGCCGAGATCGAGCGCCTCGACCGCATGCCGAAGCTGCTCGGTATCCTCGCCCACTACTCCGGCCAGCTCACCAACTTCACCCAGGTGGGCGCGCAGGTCGGCTTCGATGACAAGACCACCCGGAAATACGTCGGGATCCTCGAGCAGCTATATCTGGTGCGCCGCCTCGAGCCATGGTTCCGCAATCCGCTCAAGCGGCTGGTCAAGACTCCCAAGCTCCACCTGCTCGACTCCGGCCTGCTGGCTACGCTGGTCGGCGCAAACACCGAGCGCGTTGCCCGGGACCGCTCTCTCTTCGGCCGTCTGCTCGAAACCTTCGTCTTTGCCGAAGTCCTCAAGCTCAACTCCTGGATGCAGAATCCTTGTGCGGTCTCTCACTATCGCGACAAGGATCAGGATGAAGTCGATATGGTGCTCGAAGACAGCGAGGGCGCGGTTGTAGGCATCGAAGTCAAGGCCGCCGCCACCGTCATGACCGGCGACTTCAAAGGCCTGCGCAAGCTGGCCAACGCCTGCGGCGACGACTTCAAGGCAGGCATCGTGCTCTACGACGGCGAACTGACCCTGCCCTTCGCCAACCGCCTCTTCGCCGCTCCCATCTCCTGCCTGTGGCGCTGATGAGACAGACGGCGAACCCCCTCATGCATAATCAGATTCAATGGCCTTGTTGTGGAATCCGGGGAGCTGGTCGCAGCGCCTGGCCGAGCTCGAAGCGCAGTCGGGCGAGCTGAAGGAAGCCCCATTGCGCCGCGACGTGCGCTCGCTGGGCATGCTGCTGGGCGTGGTGCTGCGCGAGCAGGCCGGCGACGACCTCTTCGCCCACGTCGAAGCGCTGCGCCAGGGCACCATACGCCGACGCGACGCCGAATCTCGCGGCCACGAAGAAGAAGCCGCCCGCCACGCCGCCAAGGCCCTCGAACTCGTCCATTCGCTGCCCCCCGAACGCGCCATTCTGCTCACGCGCGCCTTCGCCTTCTACTTCGAGCTCATCAACCTTGCCGAAACCAACCACCGCAAGCGCCGCCGCATGGCGCTGCAGCTCTCAGGCGAGGCAGCCCACCAGCGCGGCTCGCTGGCCGGCACGCTGGGAGTCATGAAGCGCGTCGGCATCGACGCCGACGAGGCCCTCGATTTTCTCCGCGGCGTGCTCATCGTGCCCGTCTTCACCGCGCATCCCACTGAAGTGGCGCGCCGCACGGTGATGTTCAAGCGCCGCCGCATCGGCGAGTTCCTCGCCGCGCTCGACCGCATTCCTGTGCCCAGTCAGGATCTTGCCCGCCTCGAATTGCTCGTCCTCGCCGAGATCACAAGCCTCTGGCAGACCGATGAAGTTCGCTCCCGCCGGCCCACCGTCTACGACGAGATCAAGATGGGCCTCGACTACTACGACGTCTCCATCTTCGAAACGCTGCCTAACCTCTACCGCGAGATCGCCGAGGCCTTGCGCGCCGCCTACGGTCTCGACATCGAGCCCCACGCGCTCCCGCAGGTGCTTACCTTCGGCTCGTGGATCGGCGGCGACCGCGACGGCAACCCCTTCGTCACGCCCGACGTCACGCGCGACGCCATCCGCCTGGCGCGCGGCCATCTACTCCTCTATTACCAGCGCCAGCTCGACCGGATTATCGATCTGCTGACGACCAGCGCGCAGCAACGGCCGGTGAGCGAACAACTCCTCAAGCGCCTCTACTCCTACATCGTGCAGGTCAACACGCCGGAGGCGAAGATCTTCGGCGAGCAATACGAGTTCGAGTACTACCGCCGCTTCGTCATCTGCGTCAAAGCGCGCGTGCACCGCACCCTGGAGCACCCAGGCCCCGCCGGCGCAACGCTGCCTGTCATGCCCTATACGCTGAGCGAAGGCCAGGACAAGCTCATGCAGACGCTGTCCTCCTACTGCTCGGTCGGCGAATTTCTGCAGGACCTCGAAGTCCTCCGCGACTCGCTCGCCGAAAACCGCGGCCTGCGCATCGCGCGCACGCTGATCGACCCCCTCATCCTGCAGGCCCGCACCTTCGGCCTGCACCTGCACACGCTGGACATCCGCCAGCACGCGCGCGTTCACGCGGTTGCATTGCAGGAGGCCATCGGCGACACCGCGGCCCCCGCGCTCACCGGCGGCCTCTCGCCGGAAACCTCAAGCGTGCTCGAAACCTTTCGCGCCGTCGCCGAAGTCAAGCAGGGTTGCTCTCCGGAAGCCATCCGCTATTACGTCATCAGCGGCGCCACATCGGTTGAAGACGTGATCTCCGTGGTGCGGCTTGCGCGCCTCGGCGGCGTGCGCGTCGAGGGCTCTGAAGACAGGCGCGATCCCGGCCTCATGCCCGTCCCGCTCTTCGAATCCATCGACGATCTGCGCCGCTCGCCCGCCATCTGCCGCGAGTTGTGGACGCGCGCAGACTATCGCAAACTCATCGCCTCCTGGGATCACTGGCAGGAGGTCATGCTCGGCTACTCCGACTCCAACAAAGACGGCGGCATGCTCACCAGCACCTGGGAGATTTTCCGCGCGCACCGCGAGCTGCATAACGTCGCGCGCGAGTGCGGCGTCAAGCTGCGCCTCTTTCACGGCCGCGGCGGCACCGTGGGCCGCGGCGGCGGGCCCACGCATCGCGCCATCTTCGCCCAGCCCATGGACGCCTTTGACGGCCAGCTCCGCATCACCGAGCAGGGCGAAGTGCTCAACTTCAAATATGCCGACGAAGTCCTCGCCGAGCGCAACCTCGAGCTTATGATCGCCGCCTCGCTCGATGCCCTCGCCCGCCCCAACGCGCGCGACCCGCATGGCCACTTCACCGGCGTCCTCGCGCCCGAGTGGGAATCGGCACTCGACGAGCTCTCCGGGATTGCGTTCGGCTTCTACCGCCGGCATATCCTCGAAGATCCCGGCGTCGTCGCCTACTTCGAGGAGTCCACTCCCGTCGGCGAACTCGAACACGCCAAGATCGGCTCGCGCCCCGCGCGCCGCAACTCCTCACCGTCACTTTCCGACCTGCGCGCCATCCCCTGGGTCTTCGGCTGGACGCAGTCGCGCCTCCTCGTTCCCGCCTGGTTCGGCGTCGGCTTCGCAGTGGAGCAGTTCCTCGCCTCCCGCCCCGGCGCCATCGGCCTGCTGCACACCATGGCGCACGAGTTTCCGCTCTTCATCGACCTCGTTCGCAATGTCGAAATGGCGCTGGGCAAGGCCGATCTCGCCACCGCGCGGCTTTATTCAACCCTGGTTGTGGATTCCGCGTTGCGCGAGCGCATCTACGATATGTTCGAGGCCGAGTTCCATCGCAGCGTGCGCGCCGTGCTCGCCATCACGCGCCAGTCGGCACTGCTCGAAACCAACCAGATGCTCGCCCATTCCATCCGGCTGCGCAATCCGTACGTCGATCCCATGCACCTCATCCAGGTCGACATGCTGCGCCGCAAGCGCGCCGGCGAAGACACTCCGGAAGTCAACCGCGCCATTGCGGCGACGATAAGCGGAATCTCCGCGGGGTTGCGGAACACCGGCTGATCAAGCGCGGCAGAACGAGTGCCAAGCCTCCCAAACTCTCGACAAGCTCATTGGCGATCTCGCGCGAGTTGAGAATCATCCTCTCGATGCAATCCGAACGCCCATGGCATCGAGGCGCGCGGCCTGTTCACTGACAGCCGATAGCGTCTTGTAGCCTCGCTCCGCAAACGCTGCCATAGAAATCACGAGCCAAGCGACCCATTGTGAGAACTCCCCCAGCTCGGAGTTTCCGACTAGACCGTACTCTGCGCGATGAATAGCTCTCGATCGCAAATCGTAGAGGGATTTGAGTCTCCGTTTGAATTTGGGGTAGTCCTTTGGGTTGAGAATGCGATAACCGGCGAATGTTAAGGTAGTTGCAATCCCTCGCGCATTTGCTTCAGTGATATCTGTTTTGTCTACCGCAAAAAAACACTCTGCACACGACCAAAGTTTGATAAATCGCATCGTTGGATTTCTGTCCCCGTGAGCATCCCCGAACCAATATAAGGAGCGCACGATGGCATCCTGAATCTCCGTCCGGTGTTCTTGATCAAGCAAGTCTGCCAGCCGATCTAGAAAGCATTCCTTCCGGAGATAGGAAATCTGCTCACTGCCCAAAGGCAACAGTTGGTCGGATTGCCCGGTCGAGATCAAATGCGGATTTTCGCCATCTTGCTCCCAACGAAGTACAGAATAGGTATTCCTGCTGGGTGCCGATGGTGCGACCCGCACATGGGATCGCCAAATCGCACCTTCATACAGGAGCGCCCCACAGACGGCGAGCAGTCCTACTGTAAGAACTGCACGATGCTCGAAGCGCTGCAAGGACAGCTTGGGACTGCCTGTGCTCCTGCCAGTGAGCCAAATTCTGTCACGTATTTGCTTAAATACCCAGTCGGGGCCGAGGATCCCTCCCAATCGCAGGCCGTCCAGGAGCTTCCGGTCTGCTCGGCAGATTCTCATGCTCCCAAGCTCTATTACATCTTGGTCAACGAGATCGACGCCCTCAATTGTGATTAAGAGTTCGTGTGTCTTAACCTTTGCGAGCAGTACTTGAACCACATCGTCAGTGAATTCCTCGCCCGTCGGTTGGAGCAACTTTCGAATCCAACTGCTATAGCAATCCATTACTTCCTCTGCGATTTCTCCGGGCGAGCACGACTCCCGAACTTCGGGAATTTCAGAGATCAGGGTCGTCAGGCGGTGAATTGCAGCGACGCCGGAAGATGACAAGGGAATCTCACCCTTGCCTGTCTTAACTCTAGGATGGAAGAAACCGAGCTTCATCCAAGCCTCGGGCGAGACTGGGGCTATAAGGGCTCGTACTGAGAAGAGCGTCTCCAGGTCTCGCTCGATAGTTCTCTTCTGCTTAGGATTCATCGCCAATCCAGTCTAAGCTCTGCACCAGACACTGGAGCCCGCGAACGGGGACGGAGGTTCCCGATTGGCGACTGCAGCCCACTACGCCCGCCGTGCCTTTCCGGCAGTTTTCTCGATACCCAACTGGCTAGCGATCAAAGGACTGCGCAGTCGGAGCTGCGAGCAATTCAAGCATCCGCCTGATAAAATCAAATCAGCCGCACTGCGCGGCCGCTCGCATTCCTTTCACCCGTTTCATCCCCCAACCTGCGGCCCATGGGCCGGTCAAACTTAAGGAATTCCGCACTCGTGAACCAGACGATACGCAATATCGCCATCATCGCCCATGTCGACCACGGCAAGACCACCCTTGTTGACGCCATGCTCCGCCAATCCGGGACCTTTCGCGCCAACGAGCAGGTGGCCGACCGGGTGATGGACTCGAACGAGCTGGAGCGCGAGCGCGGCATCACCATCCTGGCCAAGAACACCGCCATCCACTACAAGGGCACCAAGATCAACATCGTCGACACGCCCGGCCACGCCGACTTCGGCGGCGAAGTGGAGCGCGCGCTCAAGATGGTCGACGGCGTCATGCTGCTCGTCGACGCCGCCGAGGGCCCGTTGCCGCAGACGCGCTACGTGCTGGCCAAGGCGCTTGAAGCCAAACTGCTGCCCATTGTCGTCATCAACAAGGTCGACCGCCCCGATGCGCGCCCGCAGGAAGTGCTCAACGAGATTTACGATCTCTTCATCGATCTCGACGCCGACGAGTCCCAGCTCGACTTCCCCGTGCTCTACACGGTCGCAAAGGCCGGCACGGCGACCACCGATCCCGCTACCCCCGGCGTCGATCTCGAGCCGCTGTTCCAGACCATCATCTCCACCATCCCCGCGGCCAGCGGCGATGCCGATGCGCCGCTGCAGATCCTCGTCGCCAACCTCGACTACTCCGACTACTTCGGCCGCATCGCCATCTGCCGCGTGTTCCAGGGCTCGTTGCGCGCCGGTGACGAAGTCAACATCTCGCGGCGCGACGGCTCGCTCTACAAAACGCGCATCACCAAGCTCTTCACCTTCGGCGGCCTCAAGCGCATCGAGACTGAAGCCACTCTGCTCGGCGACATCGTGGCCGTCGCCGGCGTGGAAGGCATCACCATCGGCGAAACCATCACCAGCGTCGAAGATCCTTCGCCGCTGCCGCTCATCGTCATCGACGAGCCCACTATTGCTATCCAATTCAGCGTGAACACTTCGCCCTTCGCCGGCCGCGAAGGCCAGTTCGTCACCAGCCGCAACCTGCGCGAACGCCTCGAGAAAGAGCTGCTCACCAACGTTTCCATTCGCGTCGAAGAGACGGGCTCTCCCGACACGTTCAAGGTCCTGGGCCGCGGCGAACTGCAGCTCGCCATTCTCATTGAGATGATGCGCCGCGAAGGCTACGAGCTCATGGCCGGCCGCCCCGAAATCGTCACCAAGATGGTCGACGGCACGCGCATGGAGCCCGTCGAGCACCTCACCATCGACGTCCCCGAGAACTACACCGGCGTGGTGATCGAAAAGCTCGGCCCGCGCAAGGGCGAAATGACCAAGATGCACAATCACGGCTCTGGCCGCGTGCGCATGGAGTTCCGCGTTCCCAGCCGCGGGCTCATCGGCCTGCGCAGCGAGATGCTCACCGAGACGCGCGGCACCATTGTCATGAACGCGCTCTTCGACGGCTACATTCCCTATCAGGGCGAAATTCCGCAGCGCCCAACCGGCGCGCTCATCGCCGACCGCTTGGGCCTCACCACCACTTATTCGCTCAACGGCCTGCAGGAGCGCGGCATCCTCTTCGTCGGCCCCGGCGTTGAAGTGTACGAGGGCATGGTCATCGGCGAGCACTCGCGCGACAACGACCTCGACGTGAATGTCGTCCGCGAGAAGAAGATGACCAACATGCGCGCGTCCACGTCCGACGAAGCCATTCGCCTCGTCCCGCACACGACGCTCAACCTGGAGCAGGCCATCGAGTTCATCGCCGACGACGAATTGGTCGAGGTCACTCCCAAGTCGCTCCGCCTGCGCAAGAAGATCCTGCAGGCCAACCGCCGCCCCAAGCGCTGGGAAAAGGTGCTCGACTAGCCGATTCGCGCACCGGATGAGGCGGGTGCATCTGCCTGCCGCCGACTCGAGCTGGCGGTTCGGCCGCGCCAAAATAAAATGGAAACCAGCCATTCCCAGAGGGACTCGACGTGAAGACCTTCAGGCAAACACTGGCCGCGCTTCCGTTCGTGCGGAAATGCGCCATGAATGCACTCAGGGTGTTTGCGTCGGATATCTCTATCGTCAATTCGTGGAGCGGATACAAGCTGAGGCTCAACAGCTACCGGCACCGCACCTACTGGTACTACGGCCAGCTGCGCGAACGCGAGGTGATGGAGAACTTTGCCAAACAGGTCCGCTCCGGCGATACGGTCATCGAAATCGGCGGGCACATCGGTTACATCACTCAATATCTTTCCAAGCTCGCCGGGCCGCAGGGCAGGGTGATTGTCTTCGAGCCCGGATCCAATAACCTTCCCTATCTCGAGCGAAACATCCGGCCTCTTTCCAATACGCAGCTCGTCAAGGCTGCGGTTTCATCGAGAAACGGCAGGGCGGTCCTCTACCAGGACAACCTCACGGGCCAGAACAACTCGCTGCTCGAAGACTTCAAGACGCTCGAATACAACGCGGCAGCCGCTACTGAAACTCTGGTTCGCACCCCCGTCGAAGTCGACCTCGTGACGCTCGACTCCTATGTTTCTCAGAATGGACTCTCTCCGGACTTTCTCAAAATCGATGTTGAGGGGCACGAACACGATGTGCTCATGGGGGCAGCCGAAACCCTGCGTCACGTGCGCGCCCTGATGGTGGAAGTTGCCTTTCAAGGCAACGAGGTAGAGACCATTTTGTGCCAAGCGGGTCTCCGCACCTTTGCGGTCGACGGCGTCAACATCTTCGCCGAGCGTTCGTCGGAGTGAACCTCGTCCCTCAGCAGCCGGCGCGTCCGATCTTCCCGGCCCGCGGCGCATTCAGCAGCCAGGAGCAGCTAAGATAACCCCATGCGGCTGTTGCACATGGTGCACACGTTGAACCCCGAGCGGGGCGGCCCGTCGGAGTCTGTGCGCATGTTTGTGATGGCCCATCAGCGCGCCGGCAACGAGGTCGAGGTGGCCACGCTTGATGACCCGGCGACGGGCTTCGACAAGCTCGTTGACTGCGTTGTCCACCCCTGCGGCCCCGGCCGGACGAACTTCGGTTATTCGCCGCCGCTCGAACACTGGCTGCGCCGCAACTTCAAGCGATTCGACGGCGTGATCGTGAACGGCGTATGGCAGTTCCATGGCCTGGTCGCGCGACGCGTGCTGGCTGGCCGCAAGCCCTATGTCGTGTTCGCGCATGGCATGCTCGACCCCTACTTCATGCGCCGCTATCCACTGAAGCACCTCAAAAAGCTGGTTTACTGGCTGGCCAGCGAACGGCAGAACCTCAACCGCGCGAACGCCGTCTGCTTCACCAGCGAGGAAGAATTGCGCATTGCGGGCAGGGGTTTCCCTTTCTGCAGATTTCGCCGCGCTGTCATCCCCTACGGCACACCCGGTCCGTCCGGCTCACCGGCCGGTCTCACAGAGTCGTTCCTTTCCGCATTCCCCGCGCTCCGCGGGGAGACCTATCTGCTGTTTCTCGGCCGCATCCACGCCAAGAAGGGCTGCGATCTTCTTCTCGAAGCTTTCACGCAAGCCGCGCCGAAAGAGGTTTCGCTGGTCATGGCCGGTCCGGATGAAACCGGCCTGCGCCCGGAGCTCGAGGCCCTGGCTCAGCGGCTTGGGATCGCCAACCGCGTGCACTGGACGGGCATGCTGCGCGGCGAACCGAAGTGGGGCGCCATCTACGGCGCGGAGGCGTTCGTCCTTCCCTCGCACCAGGAGAACTTCGGCATCGCCGTTGCCGACGCGCTCTCCTGCGGGACGATTCCGCTGATCAGCGATAAGGTGAATATAGCGGCCGACCTTCTGGCCGACGGCGCAGCTCTCGTCGAGCCGGATACCCTTGATGGAACGCGGCGCCTGCTCGAGCGATTCTTTGCCCTCAGCGCGGAAGGCCGCGCCCGGATGCGGAAACACACGATCGAGAGTTATCGCCGGCGGTACGCCCTGGCCAACGCGGCAGGGGAGCTCTATCGCGCCATGGGACTGACCTGAACGCAAGCGAGTAACGTCGAAGGAGAATAGAGAGGGATAACTGTCCGGAGAAATTTGCCGCGCGCGCGTCCGCTGATATGATAGGGCTATAGCAAAATCAGGGACAGTGCATCCCGGATTGGCGGCGCTCGAGTTGACGCGGCGGTTGAAATTCAGGCTCCACCGGAAAGACCTTCAACCCGCACGAGGTGTGCAGACTCCGATCCCTGCCGTTGGGTTCCAAGTGTGGCGCGGAAGATGTGGACGTCCGATCCAGGGGTAAGCCCGGCCAGGTCAAGAGAACGGTCTGGAGCGATTGAGGAATTGGGTATCCGGACAATCCGCTGCGAGATCCCGCCGCTCTGCGGCAGAGGTGCCGACGCCGCCTTAAATGGATTCGGAGAGGCAATTCAGCAAGGCGCAATGGCCCGACGAGCTTGCTCAATTGGTGTAACAGCTCATGCAGAGAGGTTATGTGACTCGAAACGCAGTGCTTTCAGCGCTCATTCTGCTCCTGGTCCCGCTCGGCCTGGGTGGACAGCAGACGACTCCCGCACAGCCCGAACAGCCTGCCCAGGAGGAACAACTCCAGGAGCCGCCAGTCGGCCTGATGTCGGGCGACCAGCTCGAGGGCCACTTCCTCGACTTTCCTGAAGCCGCTAACCTGAAGCTGACAGTCAATCCTGGGGGCACAATCTTCGTTCCCTACGCGGGACAGGTGAAGGTCGAGGGCATGATGCCCGAAGAGGCCGAACGGACCGTGGTTGCGGCGCTCAAGGCCAAGCAGGTTGTGAAGGATCCACAGGTTGCCCTGGAAGTGCTGTCCGCCCGCAATCTTTCGGTCATGGTGCTGGGCGCTGTCGCGGCGCCTCATCCGGTGCCGCTCTTCTCTCCCGCTCCGCTCTCCTATGTGCTGGCCCAGGCGGGTCCGCTCAGCCTCACCGCAAACTACCATGTCATGATTGCGCACCACGACGGTTCGCCGCCCACGGATGTCGAACTCGATCGGACCGGCGCCACCACGCGCGGGATGAACGCGATTGTGAAGCCCGGCGACATCGTCTCGGTGGTCACGGCCGGCAGCTTCTTCGCGCTCGGCGAGTTTTATCATCCGGGCATCTATTCGCTGGTCGGCGCGCAGCACCTGACACTGCTGCAAGCCGTTTCGGTGGCCGGAGGACCGGACCTGTACGCCGCGCTTTCCAAAGCGCGCATCCTTCGCAATGTCGACGGCCATCGCGAAGAGATCGTAGTCGACTTGGCCAAACTGCACGACGGCAAGGTGGCCGACCCCCTGGTCCAGACCGACGACATCATCTATGTTCCCCGAAGCAACGTCAAAGTGGTGTTGAACAGCTGGCTGAATCAGTCGCTCTTCGCCATCACTACCGGAGTCACCGTCTCGAACAATGTGAAGGCTTTTTAGCCTTTCCCGGAAGGATGAGTCCAGCAGTTGGCAACGATGATCCAAGCACCGCCGCAAAAAAAGAAGAAGCGGCGCGAAAAACAGACAGACCGGGATATTCTCGCCCACATCTTCATGGCTGCGTGGATCTGCGTTCTGCTGCAGGGAGCCCTGCGCAAGTGGGCGTTTCCCAGCATCAATGCGGTGTATCTGATTCAGGATATTCCGCTGCTGGTGGCTTATCTGTTCGCCATCTGGAAAGGGCTGGTGTGGGGAGGCAAGCTGGCCTGGACATGCATCGTCGTCGCGATCGCGCTCTCCGCTGAGACAATGCTGCAGTTGATGTTTCTCAATCTGAGCATGCGGACGGCGGTGGTCGGGCTGCACCACTACATTTTTTATCTGCCCATCCTCTTTATTCTCCCCGTTTGCCTGAACGCGAAACATCGCCGCCGTTTCATCCGCTTCAATCTGGCTGTGATCATTCCCATGGCGCTGCTGGCGGCGCTGCAATCCCGCGCGCCCAAGGCGGCGTGGATCAACAAGACTTCGGCCGGCGACGATACCGGCTTCGGGATAGCCGAAGACACGGTCCGCGCCACGGGCACGTTCAACTTCACGCTGACGTACTCGGTCTGGTGCGGATTCGCAGTGGGGCTGGTGATGGGCGAATGGCTGTCCGCGCCGGAGCAGCGGGCCTTCAAGTCGAAGATCGTGCTGCTGCTGTGCACGGTGAGCGGTGTGCTTGCCACCATGGTGAGCGGCTCGCGGTCTGCGATCATGCTCGCCGCGCTCGGATTTGTCGGCGGCTTTGCGGCGGTCATCGTCACCCGCAATGTCCGGCTCATTGTGAGGTTCGGCGGCATGCTCATCCTCCTTCCCATCCTTACCGCGGTCGCCTATGTTGTCGTACCCAAGAGCTTCAATGCGGTGATCGAGCGTTTCAGCGGCGAGGGATACCAGGAAGATATCAAGGCGCGCATCGAACATATGTTCTTCGGTTTCCTTAGCGTGCCCCAGTTCAGCGTTCTGGGGAAGGGCGTTGGCTACGGGATTCCCGCGGCAAACCCCAGCGCGGGCGCCACACTGGGTATGATCCTCTCCGAACACGAGTCGATCCGCATCGTTCAGGAAATGGGATCGTTCGTGGGCACGGCGCTCGTGATCCTCCGCTATATCGCCGGGGTCGGGCTCGTCTTCGTCAGCTTCAAATGCCTGCGGTTGCCTCGGGCGCACAGGTTATCCCACGCGGTTCCGCTGGCATTTGCCACGGCGCCCACGCTGATGATTAACGAAATGGTTCGATCGGCGCCGGTATTGGCAACCCAGACCTTTTTTGTCATAGCCTTGATACTTAGTGCTGTGCTGTTCCGCGACGAGCCGCTGGTTGCCGGCCCTTCGCCAATGCCCCAAACGAGGTGAATGTGTCAGTCAACACTCCCGATTTCGCCCCCGAAGCCACTGAGAACAAGACACTTGTTCTCGGGGATCTCCTGCGGGTGGCGCAAAAACAGATTTGGATTCTGGCCGCGATTTGCTTCGGCTTCGCCATCGCTGCCTTTATTTGGGCGAAGCAGCAGCCAAAGCAGTACGATGCCACCGCCCTGCTGCAGGTCGAGCAGCATGGATCGTTGAACCTGGGTACGAGCATCTCGGCTTCCGACGAATACGAGCTCAAGATCGCCACGCAAATGGTCGCCCTGCAATCGCGCGACGTCGCAATGAAGGTGATCAAGGATCCCAGCCTCAATCTGCTCCACAACAAATACTTCAATACCACTGGCAAGACGGACATCGATACCAATCCTCAAACACGAAACGAACTCGTCACCATGTTTTTGGGTAACCTCAACGTGGAGCGCCTGCCCAAGACCGAGCTCGTTTCGATCACCTACCGCAGCCGGTCGCCCGCCCTCTCCGCGGCAGTCGTGAACACGGTCGTCGACTCCTACATGGAGGTCAATTTCCAGCATCACTTCCAGGGCACGAAGTCGATCACCAGCTGGCTCACCACGGAGATGGGCGACTTGAAGTCCCGCGTCCAGGGCGAGCAGGGCGATTTGCTCAACATGGAGTTGAAACTCGGCGTCTTCAGCCAGGGAATGACGGGCGAGACCAGCCTCTACCAGACGCAGCTCGAGGGCCTGCTCGGCGAAGCGATCAAGGCGCAGACGAACAGGTTCACGTCAGAGGCTCAATACGAGGAGGTGCTGAATGACACCTCAGGCTCCTTTGTTCCGCCGACAACTCCCGGCGCCATCGTCCTGCAGCAGCTCAATGTCCAGCTGGCCGGACTGGATGCGCAAAGGCAGGCGATGATGGACCGCTACGGTCCCGGATACCCGCCGCTCAAGCTTATCCAGAATCAGGTCGAGGGCCTGCGCAAGGACGTCGCCGCGGTGCGGGAGAAGATCGTTGCGTCGGCGCACCAGGACATGGAGTCCGCCAGCAAGACCGAGGCCGACATCAAGGCCAGCATTGAATCGGTAAAGGCTCAGGCCAAGGGACAGAACTCCGACCTAGTTCGCTTCGAAGTGCTCAAGTCGCAGTACCTTGCCGACCAGTTGCTCTACAACTCGCTCCTCTCGCTGCTCAGCGCGGGCAGCATCGAGTCCGGACTGAAGAGCCAGGAAGTCAATCGCTTGTCGACGGCTGACATCCCAACCATCCAGTCGCGGCCACGGGTTGCGCTCAGCACCATGGCCGGTTTCGGTATCGGCGTGCTGCTCTCCATCCTCATCGTCGGCATCGTTGTCGCCGTGAGCGATACCGTTGAGACCGTTGACCAGATCGAGGAGGTGCTGTCACTCCCCGTCCTCGCCGCCGTGCCCGTCTACAAGCTCGATCCGGTGGACTCTCCGGCCGTACTCTTGCCGCTGGCCACGCTGAACGCGCCGCGCTCCGCGGCTGCCGAGGCCTACCGCATTTTGCGCACCTCGATCAACCTCATGCCGGTGGCCCGCGAATCGCGAGTCATCGGGTTCACGAGCTGCGGCCCGGGTGAAGGCAAGTCGACCACCGCTCTGAACCTCGCCGTTGCCTTTGCGCAACAGGGCAAGCGGTTGCTGATCATTGACGCCGACCTGCGCAAGCCCACACTCGGCCAGCGCGTGAGACTCCCCCGGCCGTCCGCTCCCGGTCTCAGCCGTTACTTGAGCGATCCGATCCTGGAACCTGAGGAGTGCGTCCAGGCGGTCCACGAAATTCCCGGCCTGAGCGTGATGCCGGTCCAGGAAATTCCGCCGTTCCCATCCGAGTTGCTGGGCAAAGGCCGGCTCGAAGAACTTGTCGAGTGGGGCCGGCGCAACTACGACGTCGTACTCATCGATACCCCGCCCGCCCTCCTCGTCACCGACGCGCTGATCGTCGCCCAGTCGCTCGACATCATCCTGCTTGTGGCGCGCGTTGGCGTCGCCCAGCGGCGCGGATTGCGCCGTTTGCGCGAGGAACTCAAGAAATTCCCCGACAAGCAGGTGGCAGTCGTGGTCAACGCGGTTCCGCAGTCGCAATCCTATTACGGCGGTTACGGTGATAAGCACGGCTATTACGGGTCGACCTCGGGCGAGAAAAAGAAGAAGGAACTTGTCGCAGGGTAGCCAGGCGCCGGCCGGGGCAAGTGGAGCCGAACCGTGAGCGGTCCCGGCTTCCCGTCGCGAATCCTTCACGTGGTAGCGCGGTTTCGTCCCGACGCGGACGGTGTGGGCGAGACCGCGCTGAACCTCGCCAACGTGCTCTTGCGCGATTACGGCATCGGCAGCGGCTTCATCGTCTTCAAACCGGCGGGGAGTGTGCCGGAACTGGAGATTGCGGACTCGTTCCCCCATCCGATTGCGCGTCTCGACGGCGTGCCGGGGGCCTTCGACAGCGCCATGGAAAGACTCGCCGGCCAGCCGCCGGAACCTCCGACCTTGCTGCTGCACTACGCGCCCTACGGTTACGCGCAGCAGGGCGTACCCTTCTGGCTGCCGCCAGCGCTGAACCGCATCATCCGCCGGGGAGGACGCCTTCTCACGCTTTTCCACGAACTCTACGCCCGCCCGCGCTTTCCCAGGAAAACGCTGATCACCTCCGGCTTTCAGAAACATATCTTCCGCAGCTTGCTCGCCGCCAGCCAGGCTGCTTTCACCTCGAGCGAAGACTATCTCGAAACCATGCGGCGCAATAACCGGGCCAATCGCCCGGTCCGCCTCATCGGCATCTGCTCGAGCGCCGGCGAGCCTGAGCATCCCGGGCCGCTGAAAGCGCGCGCGCGAAGGCTGGCCGTTTTTGGGCGCTTCGTTACACGCAAGGCCCTTTACTCACGCCACCTCGCAACCCTCGCGCGAGTGGCACAGCACCTCGGCATTGAGGAGATCGCCGATATAGGCGCCGTGGAAGATCCGTTGTGGATGGAGAAAAACGTTCTAGAGCCGCTTGGCCCGCTGATGAAGACCTACGGCGTGGTTTCGGTAAAAGAAGCTAGCCGTCTGCTCGGCGACTGCATCGTCGGCGCCATCGCCTATTGCTACGATCTGCGCGGCAAGTCGAGCATTTATGCCGCTTACCAGGCCCACGCGGTGGCCATCCTGCACTTTTCCGACTCCGGCCTGGAGGAAACCCGCGAACCGGGAAGCTGGTCGCTCTCCGCGAACGACCTCCTCGGTCTGCCACCCGGCTCCGAGGTGCTTGCCAACCGGTTACAGCAGGCGGCGTCCGCCGCCCGCGACCATTACGACCGTTATCGATCCGTGCGCGCAATGGCGGAGACGATGCTCCCTGCGCTCAGAAACAGTGCGGTAAAGCCGTAACCCTACGGCAAATTTGTTGCGCCGGGGATCCCTTGGAAGGTCACGCGTTTACGCCGCGCGCCTCCCCCAGGATCAGTTTCAACGTGATCTGGCGCCGCCCGCGGAAGATCGTCACGCTGATCGTGTCGCCTGCCTGGTGCTTGTCCATGAGAATGCTGATGTCCTGCGTGTTCGTGACTTCCTTGCCGTCAATCGCCACGATAAGGTCGCCGCCCAGCATCACCGGCGTATTCCCAACGTAGGCCTGCTCGGTACCCCCGCGCAGGCCGGCACGCTCCGCCGCTCCTCCCGGGATCACCTTCTGGATCAGCACGCCGTAGTCGGCGGCCAGGCCCATCTGCTGCGCGAGATCAGGCCCGATCGGATAGTCCACAATGCCAAGCGAAGGTCGCCGCACCTGCCCGTAACGGGTCAGATCCGCCAGCACCGCCTTGGCCGTGTTGATGGGAATCGCAAAGCCGATGCCGGAGCTCTGGTCGGCGCCGTTCGATGCAATCATGGTGTTGATGCCGATGACCTCGCCGCGCGAGTTCAACAACGGTCCGCCCGAGTTGCCCGGGTTGATTGCCGCGTCGGTCTGGATCGCGTTCTCGATGGGATTGCCTTCCTGTCCCCGGATCAGGCGGATCGAGCTGATGATTCCGCGCGTCATGGTGCCGCTCAGCCCGAACGGATTGCCGATGGCATATACCTTCTGCCCAACCGAGAGATCGTTCGAGTCAGCCAGTGTCACCGGCTCGAGACTCGGCGCCTCGATCTGCAAGAGCGCGAGGTCATGCAGGTGATCCGTTCCAATCACCTTCGCCGCATAATTGTGTTTGTTGCTCAGCGTCACCTGGATCCCCCGGTTGGCGCCGGCAATCACGTGATAGTTGGTCAGGATGTGGCCTTCGCGGTCAAGAACGAACCCCGACCCTTGCCCCTCTTGCGGAACCGTGCCGTAGAAGAAGTTGAAGACAAGCGTCTTGGCCGTGATGTTCACCACCGACGGCAGCACGCGCTTGTACACCGAGATGTTGTTTTGTTCCTCGGCATCGAAGGCGGGCGCGGCCTGCGCTTCGGTCAGGTTCAGTGCCGAGCGCGAGCTGCTTGCGCTTGTGAGAGACAGCCGGCTCCAATCCGCAGGGTGGGTGGTGAGAAACCAGAACCCGCCGACAAGCAGAAGGATGAGCAGGATCGGACGCAATCTCATAAGTCGTGTACCTTGTGGCATGACAACGCACCGAGCCCGGTCATTCGATGCTCCGAGCCGTGGCGGGAGCCAATGTTTCCAGTGGGAAATACGGCTTTTCCGCGCACGGCGTTCCGTCCGGGGCTCTGCGGGCGGCGGGCGCAACTTTCTTCTTCTATTTTAATGAACCGCGAGCCGCCAATTTGTTGCTCTCGGCCTTGAGCTCACGCCATAGCCGGTCAACCCGGCCGCGCAATGCCGCAAGATTCCCCGAGTTCTCCAGAACATAGTCGGCGCGGAATGCCTTTTCCGCATCGGGAATCTGCCGTGCCAGCCGCGCCCGCGCGTCCTTCTCCGCAGCGGCGCGGCCCTCGGGCCCGGGGCTCACCTTGGCCACATAGCGCGCGATCTTCACGTCGTCGGCAACGGTCATCACGATGACGCGGTCGAACCGGCGCCTCCAGTCGGCCAGCACACCCTCCGTCTCGCCGCGCTCGCGGGCATCGCGCTCCACCTCGAAGATCAGCGCCGACTCGACGACGGCCACCGCTGCCGGATCGCGGGCAAACACTCCCTCCATCCACTTCTTCTGCGCGGCGATCACCGCCGGATGCACGATCGCGTTCAGCTCGCTCAGCCGCCCGCCGCCAAAAGCCAGCTCTGCCAGCCTGGCGCGATTCAGCCGCCCGTCCGCGCCCACTACTTCGCGCCCGAAGACACGTGCGATCTCTTTGAAGACTGCCTGTCCTGGCTCCATCAGCGCCCGGCCCAGTTCGTCGGCCTCGACCACCTCCGCGCCCAGCTCGCGCAACCGAGCCGCCACGGTGCTCTTGCCGCTGCCCAGGCCGCCCGTCAGGCCAACTCGCAGCACAGCCTACAGCCCCCGCCGCATCTTCGCCGCGCGCACGGTGTTCGCCATCAGCATCGCAATCGTCAGCGGTCCCACGCCTCCCGGTACCGGCGTGTAGGCAGCTGCCACCTCGTAGGCCTTTGGATGCACGTCGCCCACCAGCGTCGATCCGCGCTTGACGAACGTCTCCGCTCGCTTCCCGTTGCCCGCGAAGAACCGCTCGAACTCCGCCGGATCGGTGACCCGATTGATCCCCACGTCAAGAATCGTCACGCCCGGCTTCACCATGTCCGGCGTGATGAATCCCGCCCGCCCGACCGCCGCCACCAGGATGTCCGCCTCCCGAGTCACCGCGCCCAGGTCGCGCGTCTTGGAGTGGCAGATGGTCACCGTCGCATGCCGGTTCAAGAGCAGCATGGCCACCGGCTTGCCCACAATGTCGCTCCGGCCCACCACAACGGCATGTTGGCCTTGAATCGGAATCGCGCTGCGGTCGAGAATCTCGATCATTCCCGCCGGCGTACACGGCGTCAGCCCCGGCCGGCCCGCCTGCAGCTTGCCCGCATTCACCGGATGAAACCCATCCACATCCTTCTCCGGCAGCACCCGGTCGAGCAGCGCCTTCGTGTCCACCTGCTTGGGAAGCGGCAGCTGGATGAGGATGCCGTCGATGTCGTCACGGTCGTTCAGCCCGGCGACCAGCTCCATCATGTCCTCGGTGGTCACGTCTTCGTCCGGGGTGATCAAGTCGCTGTAGAGGCCGAGCTCCTCGCAGGTCTGCACCTTGCTGCGCACGTAGATCTGCGACGCCGGAACGTGGCCCACGAGCACCGCCGCCAGCCCCGGCCGTATTCCCTGCGCAGCCAGGCGCTTCACTTCCGCGGCCACTTCCTTCTTGATCTGCGCGGAGATCTCCGCACCGTCCAGAACCCTCGCCATCTTACGCTCCAAAGAATCATCGTAACGCGCGAGGCAGACAGGCCAACGGCCATTTGGCAGTGCAGTCCCCGGATGGGCCGCAGCCGCAATGGGATTCTTCCAAAAACAGCGCTCGGCACCGCTCGGGGCCGCCGGGGGCTTCTAGTACTGGACCTGCTTCGATTCCCTGGTGATCGCGTCCGCAGCGTTGCCGGCCACGACCCAGCTTGCCGACCCGGCCACGACGGCTTCATCCTCGAACCAGAGGAATCCGAAGTCGTCGATGCACTCCGGAAAATCCGGCTTGATGACGATGTATCCCGGAATCACGGCGCCTGGAATGTAAGCATTGTCGGCGCGGTTATTGCTGTACGTCTTCGTCTTCGAAACCGTACCGACGCCGGCCACATACGAAGTGCTGGATACCGGGTGCGTGCCGAGAACGTAATTGACGGCGCGAAGTGTATATTCGGGGCCCACCAGATCCGGAAACGTCTTGTGCAGGAAGTACATCCGGATGGCCATGTCAACCACGGCGCCCGATCCGCCCCAGGTGCCCAGGCTCGGGGGCACGCCGAACGGAGTGGCGTCCAACTGCTTGTCCAGACCCGCCATGTAGGTCTTCACGGCTTCCCGCATTTGATCTTTCGCGCTCGCGTCCAGATAAGGCAATGCCCGGACTGCCATCCAACCACGCAAACCCATCTGCTGAGGGGTGATCATCTGAGGGAACAACTCCTTGAGGCGGGATTTGTAGGGCTCGGCGCCATGCGTGGCCACGGTCAATTCCAGAGCCGCAGCCCAGTCCTGTCCGACGTCAAACCCGCCACGGCCGAAGCCGGCCGGCGGAGCGGTTTGTGCGCTGCTCGTGCCAGAACTTGTTGGAGCGGCCGAGCTGTCCCGAACGTTACGTCCGGCTTGAGCGCCAGACACCACACCCTGAGACGCAGCTAGAACGCCACCTCCGGAAGCGCCCGCCGGACCCGCTCCGTCTATGCCTCCGCCCGAAGGATTCGGCGTTGGGTGAGCCTTCTCGTCGTTCCATGCTTTGATCGCGGTCTCGAGGCAGTCTTTCGCCATTGCGTCGTCCCAGCCTTTCAGCACATCGGCAGATGCAGCCAATGCCGCGATGGCATTCCACTGGAAGAACGGGTTCGTAGTGGTGAAAATCCAGCGGTCGTCCGGCTTGCCGGAGTAGTCGCCGTTCACGTCGTTCGGACCAAGCTTCGGGTCATAGATGCGGCCGTCGGTTTTCGACGCTCCGTCGCCCAAGTGCGTATATTGGCGCAGATCCGGTTCGTGAGTTCCGCGGATCGCGTGGCCGATATTGTGGAACTGCGCCAGGATGAGCAGTGCGCCGTGCTTGACTTGCTCGACCGTATCCGGCACGCCATCGGGACGGTGCATCTCAACCTCATGCGCGACTTCGTCCACCGTAAGCTCGTCGTACTTGAGATGAAATTCGCGATACGCCAGAGCCAGACTCTGAATCACGCTCAGTTGCGCGGGCTCCTCGAGGTCGAAGTCGCCGGCATCATACCAGCCGCCTACGTTCATCCCGGGAATGTGATCGCCGCCTTTGAACCTCCCGTCCGTTGCCGTAGCCTGGTTCCAGCCGTCGAATTGCTCGCCAACCACGGGCGCCAGACGGCCATCATCCAGGTGCGAAGCGCCGTGCCACACGCGGTAGCCTTCGCGAACGGAAACGTGATCCATCTGCACCGCAAGGTGATGGTCCAGGCTGTCCTGCCAGATGTTCGCGTAAGCGTCCTCGGAGATGGGGAAGGGCGCCGTACGCTGGTCTGAGTACTCGATTACATAAAGGCCGGGGTCCTTAACCGGGGTGAAGTCGAATTTCGAATAGACGTACCGCAGCCAGGGCGTTGAAGGCGTGATCGGGCCCTCGAACGCCTGCCCGTAAGATCCGTCCTCCAAAAGGCGCAGCACTTTGGCCGTCTTCGGGCCGTTGTACTTCGGGTCGAGTTCGAGTACCGCCACCTTGGAGAAACCCGGCGCATAACCGACCTGGCTGTGCGCGATCATCGGCGGCCGCGTCCAATTCGGAATCACGTCCGGCCTGATGTGCCACACGATGGCGCCGGTGGTCTTGCCCGAGGGGATCAGCGAACGCAACACGAACCAGCCGTTCTGCGCGCGGTTGCGTCCATCGAACAGCATGAGGTCGGCCGTATCCGACTTGACGTTGACCCGGGCCAGCGCGTCGTCGACTCCCAACGTGATGCTCTTGCCCTCGGCAAACGGCAGCGGCTGAGTGTATCCCTTGGCCTTCTCCCAGTCTTCCAGGTAGTACGCCTTTTTCGGCTCATCGGCCAGCGGCAACACCTTGATCATCGGGTCGTCAGGCGTTCGCGGGAAGATGCCGGCTTTGGTCCCGTCTACCAGGTAAGCCTTGCCCATGTAGATCGAGGGCAGGAACTCCAAGTTGAAGCCCGCCCGCCCGGCCAGCTTCTGCGGCAGCGGCTTGTCGAGATTGATGCTGACCTTTACGCCGCCCGGTTCCGCTGCGACTTCCAGGGTGTAGCTGAAATCGAAGGCCGGGAAAGCGAGGTTGGCGGTGAGCCGGTTGTTCGCCTTATCGGCCAGGCGCTCTTTGAGGGTTGCCACCAGGTCCCACTGCTCGGGAGTTGGCATCAGGCGCACGTCGCCATTGGTGGCGATGCGCTGGCCGTGGAGAATCATCTCCATGGCCGTGTTCTTTTGGTCTACGAAGACGGGATGGTAAGTGCTGTCGTAGAGAAATACGCTAAAACCTTGCGTATCGAGGTAATTCTTTTCGGTCACCTTCATGGCAAAATCGGCGGCGAACAGGCTTGGGCCGGAGGTCAGGGCCAAGAGGAGACACGCACTGATTCGGGTGAGCATAGATTGGGATCAAACTGCTCCTTTGCCTCAACCTTAAATGACATGCACACCCACGACTCTTCGCTTCGACATTTGTTCGCTTCTCGAAATTCATTTCGTCGAAGCGGATCCCCAAGCCTTGGATAGGCAACGGTGAACGGACCCCGTACATGCGATCTCGATGGAGCAACTCCAATTCCTTCGCGACGAGGCGGTCCCTCTATACCTCTGGACCAACAACTCCACCGATCACGCGATGGAGCTTGGCGGGTGCAATCGATCAAGTCCGGCCTACTTCAGATCTGGCGGCTATGTTCTTTATGACGCATACGGTCATCGGATATTGAACAAGCGGCAAATTGCTTTAGACGAGCGATGCAAAGCTGACCCATCTGGATATTACGAGCCTCTAATATGCACGGCGACTGTTTCCTTCTTACTTCCACCGCACACATGCATTGTCAGCCCCATCGACTTGGCAAAGGACTACGATCTGCCACCCGGTGAATACACTATAAGCACGAGGGACCCGGGCGATACAGCGTCCTGTCCCCGCAGGGGCGAAAAGCAATTTCAACCAAACCCGGCTACGGACATTCGCTTCACTGTCTCGCAGCCTTGATCAAAACCGCGGTTCAAGCAGCCGCGGGGCTTCGCAGCGGACTGAACCCGCCCTCGCTATTTGCCCGCGCCGGCCCCGCCCATCTTCTTGCGCAGCCGCTGCTCCGCGTCGTCGCTCCAGTACTTGCAGTTGAGCCGGATGAACACCGACGTATACGGCACGGCCATGTTTGTCTTGAGCACCAGCACGTTGAACACCTTGCTCGTCTCGTCGATCTGGCCAATGATCTTCTCGTGCGCGAGTGACTGTACGCCATAGTCGCGCAGCAGGTCGCCGATCTCGCGCCGGTAGGCTGACGCGCCCGGCGCGTCGTCATCCTGCACAAAGGGCAGCTCCGCGTCCATGAAAATATCCGGCCGCACGTGGATGGACCGGTTGACCGCTCCCAGAACAAACCGCACCACGTCGAGCTGGTTCTCATTCGTCTCGATCGTCTCCACGCCCTGCGACGACTGCAGCGGATACGCCGAATCCACCACCAGAATCCAGTTGCGGTGGCCGAGCAGCGGAATGGCCTCGAGCGTTTTGGTCTGCCACGCCGGCCGCTCGCGCGGCGGACCGGCGCAGAAGGCAGGCAGCGCCAGCATCAGGCAAAGCACAACAACAATCTTTCGCATGGACTTCAGTTTCCTCTCGATCGATTGACGGCGTGAGCGTTCGATCAGCTCACCCGCAGAAGCATCTTCAGCGTGCTGCCGGGCGAGCTCGACATCTTCTCAAACGCGCGCTGGCCCTCTTCGAGCGGCAACTCCAGGGTCCACGGCGTCAGGTCGATCTCGCCAGCCTTGAGCAGCGCCAGTGAGCGCTCGAAGTCCACCGGCGTATACGCGAACGACATCGCGACGCGGTGCTCCTTGCGGATCGAAGTGACGAAGTCGACCTTGCTCTTTTCGGCGCTCATGCCCAGCAGAACCACCAGCCCGCCCGGCCGGCACAGGTCGAACGCCGCTTGCCGCGCCGGCTCCGACCCACTCGCGTCCAGCACCAGGTCCAGCCCTTGACCGGCAAATCGTTTGGCTTCGGCTACGCCGTCTTCCGTGGAGACATTTACCGCCAACGTTGCGCCCATCGCCCGCGCCAGGTCCAGCCGCACGTCGCTCACGTCCTCGACTAGGATCTCGCGCACGCCCAGCCGCTTGGCAGTCAGCAGCGCCAGCGAACCCATCGTGCCTCCGCCTGCAATGCCCATGCGGAAGAACGGGGCCGGCGCCGAGATGCGGAACAGGTGCACGATATTGGCCAGCGGCTCAGCCAGCGCCGCACGTGCCTCCGGCAGGTCCTCCGGGATCTCGTAGATCTGCGTCTCCGGCAGCGCGACGAACTCCTGGTAGCAGCCTGGCGTCTTGTCCATGCCAAGCAGCCGCCAATTTGAGCACAGGTTCTGCGCGCCGCTCAGGCACGCCGTGCACCGCCCGCAGCTGATGAGCGGATTCGCCACCACGCGCCGCCCGTCCGCTGCCCGGCCTACCAGCTCGTGGCCCAGCACCAGCGGCGGAATGCGCCGGCGGCTGTGCCCCAGAAATCCGGAGATATCCGACCCGCAGATCCCCGCCGCATGAATGGCGATCTCGCATTCTCCCGCCGCCGGCACCGGCCGAGAACGCTCCTCTATCGCAACTTGCCCCGGTGCGGTATAGACGAGTGCGCGCATGATCTCTCCTTCGCCCCGCGCACGACGCTCGCCGCCGCAGAGTCAACTGTCCATGGTAGCGCGCAGCCTCGCTTCCGCGCCGGCCGTCCAGTACCCGCAGTCGAGTTCGATGAACACGGACGTGTACGGAATCGTGAGCCGCGTCTTGATCACCAGCACATCGAACTTCGCCGCCGCAGCCCCCAGCCGGTCGATGATTTCCTCATGGCCGATTGTCTCGGACCCGGGTCCCGGCAGCAAATCGACAAGCCGTGCGCGGAATTTCTCTACGCCTGCTGCGTCCTCTTCGCTCACAAATGCGAGTTCGCTGTCGGTGAGCACCTTTGCCCTGACGTGCTCCGCGTTTTCAATCGCCGCCAGCACCTCGCGCACAACATCGAGGTGATCTTCATCCGTCGCGATCGCCGTTATACCCGCTCCGCACTGCGCGGGATACGCCGCGTCCGCAATCACGATCCAGTTGCGATGCCCGAACAGCGGCAGCTTGCGGCTGAGCACTTCTTTCCACGATTGACCCTGCAACCCCGCCTCCGCCGCGCTCATCGGCTCTCTCCGTTCGGCAGCACGGCCACCTTGCCGCAATTGCCTCCCGCCATCAGTGCGTAGGCGTCGCTCGCATGTTCCAGATCGAATCGGTGCGTGATGATCTCCTCCGGATGCAGGTTCCACCGCACCAGCCGCTCCACCAGCTCTTCCATCAGCCACGTCGAGGTGACCCACGAACCCACAATCGTCTTCTGGTCGTGGATGATGTCCGGCGATGGATTGAACGTCACCGTCCCGCCCTCGCCGATCATCGCGATCTTGCCCCACTTGCGCGTCGCGCGAATCGCCGTCGCCCGCGCCTCCGCGTTCGCCGAGCAATCGACGGCCTTCTCCACGCCATGCCCGACGGTCAGCTCGCGTACCGCCGCAACATTGTCCGCTCCAGCAGCCAGGACCTCATCGCAAAGGCCCAGTTTCTTCGCCAGCTCGCGCCGCTCCGCCGAAATGTCTATGCCGATGATCCGCCCGGCGCCCAGCTTGCGGCACAGCGCGCCCGCCGCCAGCCCCACCGGCCCCAGTCCCGTGATCAGCACCGCATCGTTGCCGCTGATTCCGATCTTCTCCAGCCCCTCATACACCGTGCCAAAACCGCATGCCACCTGCGCGCCGTCGGCGTAGGTCAGCTCGCCGGGCAGGGAAATCAGGTCCTTCTCCTCGGCCACCATCCACTTGGCCATGCCGCCGTCCCGCTGCCATCCGTAGGCGCGGCGATACTCGGCGCTGGTGCACGAGATCATGAAGCCGCGCCGGCAGTCGTTGCACACGCCGCAGCCGGAGATGTGGTACACGATCGCGCGGTCGCCGGCCTTGAATCGCCTGCATCCCGGCCCCGTCTCCACAATCTGCCCACAAGGTTCATGGCCGGCAATCACGCCCTGGTAGCCCTCCGGCCCCTTGCCCAGATGCTCGTGATAGATGCAGCGAATATCCGAGCCGCAGATCGTCGATGCCATCACGCGCAGGAGTACTTCTCCGTGCCCCGGCTTCGGCGCCGGCGCCTCCCGCAACTCGACTGTGCTGTTCCCCGGCAAATATGCAGCCAGCATGGTCTCGCTCATCGCTCGCTTCCCCTCAAATCTCTATGAACTATGCCTGGATGGCCAGCCCCGGCCAGTCCCCTCACGGCGGCGTAATGTCGCCGTTCATGTCCCACAAGTCTTCCCACGACTGGCCGTCCTTCCACAAGAACACCTGCCCCTTGATCAGCCGGCAGTTGCGATCGATCTTTGCGATCGCCAGCATCTCTTCGTCGTCCAGCGGACCCTCGACCACCGCGCGCAGGTTCGCCACATAGTTCCTCGGATTTACCGAAAACGGAATCGGCGTCTGCCCGCGCTGCACGGCCCACTTGAGGCACACCGCTGCAGGATGCACGAAGTGCCGCTCCGCAGTCGCACGAATCACCGGATCCTCCGTCGGCGCCGTGTCCTCGGGCGTGCGGTCGCGCTCCGGCCGGCCCGGCGAACCGAGCGGAGAGTATCCAATCGGCTCGATCCCGTTCAAGCGTACAAACTCGAACAGCTCCGGCTGCTGAAAGTGCGGATGCAGCTCCATCTCGTTCACCGCCGGCTTGATTCGCGCATCGCGCAGAACCAATTTCAACTTGGGAATCGTCATATTCGATGTGCCGATATGCCGCACCAGGCCCATGTCGACCAGTTGCTCCATCGCGCTCCATGTCTGCATGTAGTGCTCGTGAATATAGGCCTCGGCGCCCGCGCTCCTGAACGAAACGTCGCATCCCGGAGGATGAAAATTCGGGAATGGCCAATGCACGAGATACATGTCGAGATAAGCGAGCCTGAGATCGGCGAGCGACTGCCTGCACGATCCGATTACGTCGCCGTGCCTGTCGTTCCACACTTTCGACGTGACCCATAGCTCCTCGCGCGTCACACCGCTTCGCATCACATCCGCGAGCGCCGCGCCGATCTCTTTCTCGTTGCCGTAGACCGAGGCGCAATCGAAGTGCCGGTAGCCCACAGCCGCCGCGCCCTTCACGGCCTCGGCCACCTGGCTTGGCGACACATGATCCGACCCGAAGGTGCCCAGTCCGATCGCCGGCATCCTCGCGCCGCTCTTGAGCCGCCGATGCGGAACTCGCGCCGGATCGACGGCTTCGCCCTTCCATGACGGGTCAGTCATCTTCGAGTCCTCCATTTCCCCGCAAAGTTATCGATTACTTAAAGCCCAAACCTATCCCGTCGCCCTCGCGAAGTCAAGGCCGGCGCGCATCGCCGGATGCTACGATATCGAAATCCGGCGCTGCCCCGCCGCCGGCAAGGAGACGCTCGCGATGCCAGTGCGGATGAAGGACATCGCCCACGAACTCGGCATCTCGGTCGTGACCGTCTCCAAAGTTCTGCGCAATCACCCCGACATCGGCGAGCAGACGCGGAATCGCGTGCTCAAGCGGATGAAGGAACTCAACTACCAGCCCAACCTCGCTGCGCGATCGCTCTCAACCGGCCGCACGATGAGCATCGGTCTCGTCGTGCCCGACCTGCTGCATCCTTTCTTTGCGCGCATCGCAGCCATCATCTCGGCGGAGCTGCGCCGCCAGAGCTACGGCCTTGTCATTTCGTCGTCGGAAGAAGACGCCGGCCTCGAGCGCCGCGAGATCGAGCAGCTCATCGCCCGCCGTGTCGACGTGCTGCTGATCGCCTCGGCGCAGACCCGGACCGAAAGCTTCCACTCCATCGAGCAGCAGAAGATTCCGTATGTCCTGATCGACCGCAGCTTTCCCGGTCTCACCGCGCACTTCATCGGCTGCGACGACAAGGCCGCAGGCGGGCTCGCTACCGCCCACCTCATCGAGCAGGGCTGCAGCCGGGTCGCGCACATTCGCGGACCCAATGTCAGCACCGCCGTGGGACGCCTCGAAGGCTACCGCCAGGCGCTCGCCTCAGCGAAACGCAAGCCGCTGCCCGGCCACGTGGTCTCGCTCGGCTCTTCGGGCGACCATCGAGGCGAGCCCGGCGGCTACGCCTGCGCCAGGCAGCTCCTCGCCGGCAAATGCCGCCCCGACGGCATCTTCTGCTTCAACGATCCTTCCGCGCTCGGCGCCATGCGCGCCATACTCGAGGCCGGCCTTCGCATCCCCGAAGACATTGCGGTCGTAGGCTGCGGCAACCTCTCCTACTCCGACTTTCTCCGCGTCCCGCTCTCCAGCATCGACCAGGACAGCCAGCGCATGGGAGAGAAGGCCGCCGCTCTTGCTCTTACTCTCGCGCAAAGCAAGAAACCTCTCCTTCCAAGACCCGAAATCATCGCCCCTACGCTGGTCGTCCGCGCGTCGAGCCGCCGCTAAACTGCCGGCCTGTTGCGCGCGCGCCAGCGGAAGCCAACCGCCGGTCTCGCTCATTCGTTATTTGCGGCGACGCCCCGTTGCGCTTTTTTCAGCCAACGACCTGATCCGGCCCAGAGACCCGCCTGTCGCACCCGCAAACTCTTCCGGTATAGTCTTTCCCATGCCTTGTCGAGCGTTCGCCCTTTCCCTGGCCGCTAGGATGGCAGCCCTGCTGATGACCGCTTTGCCGTGCGTTCTCGCGCACGCCCAGGCCGCGTCGCCCATGGCCGGCCACAACATGGCCGACATGCTGCCGGTCCCCGCACCGGAGCAGCTTCCCGCGCCCATCCGCATGCAAGGCATCGGGAACAGCCACATCGCCATCAAGGCCAGCCCCGAGGTCCAGGCCTGGTTCGACCAGGGCCTGAGCCTGCTCCATGACTTCTGGGACTACGAATCGGTCAAGGCCTTCGAGCAGGCCATCCGCCTCGACCCCAACTGCGCCATGTGCTACTGGGGACTGGCCGAGGCCGTCAGCTTTCGCGACATGGGCAACGAGTACTATTTCAAACGCGCCGTCGCCCAAGCCGTCCGGCTGAAGAACAAATCCAACGACGCCGGCAAGCTCTACATCGAGGCTCTCCAGGCCGAGTCCGAAGCCAAAGACGGCAACAGCCCGCAGGCTACCGCCATCCTGCGCAGGCTGGTCAAGAAGCATCCCCGCGACATCGAGGCGCGCATCTTCCTCGCCGAATCCGTCCTGGACGGCTACGACGACAAGGGCGAGCCCAAAGCCGGCCAGAAAGAAGGCATCTCCATCCTTGAAGCCGTCATCCGCGATGCTCCCAACGACTCGGCCGCGCATCATTACTGGATTCACGCCATCGAGCCCAGCAATCATCCTGAGAACGCGATCAAGAGCGCCGCGCTGCTCGCCAGCCTCGCGCCCACATCCGGCCACATGGTGCACATGCCCGGCCATATCTACTATCGCGTCGGCGACTATCCCCAGGCCGAGCACTGGTTCGCTGCATCGACCGAGGCCGACGAGCGCTACATGCGCGACCAGCACGTCACCGTCGACGACGACTGGAACTATGTGCACAATATGATGTACGCCATCGCCAACCTGATGGAGCAAGGCAAGCTCGACGCCGCCAATTGGCTCTCCGACCGCCTCGCCGATGCGCGCGGCCGGCTCTCCGCCTCGCTCTACATCTGGTCGGCGCGCGATCAGATGGCCCGCGTCAGCTGCCGCCTTCCCGTTGCCCTGCGGACAGCGGACTGGAACGCTGTGCTGACGCTGCTCGACCAGGCCAACCTGCCGGAAACCGAAAAGACCGCCAATCTCCGCTTTCTCGCGTCCGAGCTTACCGACTACGCCGCCGGCATGAAAGCCGTTGAAGCCGGCGACGCCGGCGCCGCGCAGGCCGCCAGCGACCGCATGGATGCAGGCCTGTGGCGCATGGAGCGCGACGAAGCCGCCAGGAAGGACGCGAAAGCGAAAAACGACAAGGCCAAGGACGACAAGAAGAACGAGCCGCCTACGCAGCCCGTCACGCCTGACGCGAATGCCGACCCGCTCGTGAAGGCCCTCGCCATTGCCTCGCTCGAACTGCGCGCCGGCGTCCTTGTCGCCAGAAATAAGGTCGAGGAAGCGAAGAAGGTCTACGCCAATGCGGCTGCGGAAGAGAAGAAGCTCGGCTATCACGAGCCGCCGTTTTACATTCGCCCCGTCGGCGAGACCGAAGCCGACGCGCTGCTCAAGGCGAAGGACTACGCTGGCGCGAAAGCCGCGTACGAAGCCGCACTCGTCGAGCGTCCAAATTCAGGCTTCGGCCTTTACGGCCTCGCGCTCGTCAAGGAGTTGTCCGGCGACCATGCCGGCGCGCTGGCAGGTTACCAGGCCTTCCTCAAGGCCTGGCCCTCGGCCGACTCTTCACTGCGCGAAGTCGTGCACGCGCAGAAAGCGCTCGCCGTGGAGCCCGTGTCGGCCGCGCGCTGATTCCGCGCGGTGTGAAGCTGGAATCTCGTCCGTGCAAGCGGCGCACTGTCCCGTCTGTGCGGCGCGAGAATCTGCTCACCCCGCAAAGCCGCCACCCCCCGTTGCTTTCAGCGCGCTTTATCGACGCAGGAGTTGTGGCTGATTGCTCAAGTCGTCCTGTCTGCTTTCCCGGTTCTGCCCGTTTAGCCCAGGGGGGATGGTGACCGTGACGGTGACCGGCGACTGCAGTTGGAAGTCAAGCACGCTTTCCGTAGGAATCCGCACTTGCTGTCCACGCGTGACGCCCTGAACGCCCGCTCCCGTGGCGGCACCCGCCAGGGTGCCGATGGCCGCTCCCTCGCCGCCCCCGGCCAGCGCTCCAACGATCGCGCCAAATGCGCCCCCGCCGCCAATTTTTTTAGCGGAGTTCTTGCCCCGCCCGGCGGCCGTTTGGGTATAGGCCTCCGTTGTTAGCGACACCTTTTGCCCCCGCACCGTCAGTTCCGTCAATTCAAGCGACAGGGAGGCGCTGCCCGCAAAGTGAGCCGCATCCTTCACAGCAGTCACCCGGCCCTCCACGGGCGATCCGCGCGGAATAGCCACCATCCCGTTTGCCACCAGGTCGTGGACAAGCGAACCCTGAAAAGGCTGGCTTGGCGTTGCGGTCTTGCTGTCCAGTTCATCCGTCAGCCTGACCTCAACGATTGTCCCCGCATCAATCGTAAGTTGCTTGATAACCGGCTTCGGAGGCTCTGGTGGCGGCGGCGGAGGAGGCGGAGGTGCATCCGCTTCGGCCGCCATTGGAGCCGGCTGCGGCGGAGGCGCCGGTGGCGGTGGAGAGATTGCCTGCGCTTGTTCCCGGCTACCGCGCGCGTTCGGTTTCGTGCGCTTTTCCTTCGCCGGAGCTGCCGGCGGCTTTGTGGACGACTGCCGCGACGGCTGTACGGTCAGGTTGTTTACCACCGACTTCACTCCGCCGACGTCGCCGCTATCGATTCCCGCCAGGTCGCGGGTTGCTTCGTCGGGGACGCTCCCGCTCAGTATGGCCACTCCGTCTGTCACGCTCACTTGAATGTTCTTCCCCGCGAGCATGGTTTCACTCTGCAGTTTTGCCTGAATGCCGGCGGCTACTTGCTGGTCGGTACGCACAGGCTGCTGTGTCGCAGGCTGCTGTTTCTTGCACCCAGCCGAGAGGCCCATTCCGAGAGCCAAAACCGCGGCTCCCACCAGCCAGAGTTGTCTTTGCATGTTGTATTGGTTGTTCATTGAATACCCTTCAACTGCTCCTGCATTGCGCGCCTTCAGCGACGCTGTTCACGTTCAATTCGGTGCGGACTTGCCGATATTTGCAGCAACCACCGCACGCCAGGGTGAAGCTCCGATGCCTCGTCCGCTCCGGAGACCCCGCCACTGGAGTTCAACTTCCCCGTAGTGCAAAGCAGGAATTTCTTTTCTGCCTTTTGACCGCAAGCCCATAAATCCCCAATTCCCTCTGCTCTCGATCTCCTTGCATCCATTTCCATCCCGAACCCCAGACCTGCCTGGCTCAGTGCCTTCGGAACGCCTTTCCCGCGTACGCTCCCAAACAAACTCTGACGCATGCGGCGATCCGAGGGTTCACAATAATGTTTCAAAAAGGAAGTGTGGGCCGAGCCGCCTGCGCTCGGATCGTGGCAACGGCTATCGGAAAGCGTGTCTTTTCAGCCATCTGCCGTCAGGGTCTTTGCGGATTCGCGGATTTCGAGCCGGAGGTATTCACGGCAATTCGCAGGGGCAGGAGGCTCCGTTCGTTGAGGAAGCGGGCGGACACGATCTTCGGTCGACGCTAACGGTTCAATGCCCTCCTTGAGCCCAGACGCCGCTTTTTTGGATTTCAGAGACTCTCGTCGCCAATTCGCAAACTGCCCCTCGCCGCTTCATCGCGCCGTACAGATCCGCAGGCTAGAATGTTCCGCATGGACGCCATCCAGTACAACCTGCCGCAGGACCGCATCCCGCACTCCTGGCACAACATCGTTCCCGATCTGCCCTCGCCCATGGCGCCAGTGCTGCATCCGGGCACCCTCCAGCCGGTCGGGCCCGACGATCTGGCGCCGCTGTTTCCCATGAGCCTCATCCAGCAGGAGGTCAGCACCGAGCCCGCCATCGAAATTCCCGAAGAGGTGCGACAGGTCTACGCGCAGTGGCGTCCCACGCCGCTCTTCCGCGCGCGCCGCCTCGAGAAAGCCCTCGATACGCCGGCCAAAATCTTCTACAAGTACGAGGGCGTCAGCCCCGCCGGTTCGCACAAGCCCAACACTGCTGTCCCGCAGGCCTACTACAACAAGGTCGATGGCACAAAACGTCTCGCCACTGAAACCGGCGCCGGACAGTGGGGATCGTCGCTGGCCATGGCCTGCGCCTTCTTCGGCCTCGAATGCAAGGTTTTCATGGTGCGCGTCAGCTTCAACCAGAAGCCTTACCGCCGCGCGCTCATGGAATCCTTCGGCGCTTCGGTCACTGCCAGCCCGAGCTTCGAGACCGACTCCGGCCGCGCCATCCTCGCCGAAAATCCCGATTCCAACGGATCGCTGGGCATTGCAATCTCTGAGGCTGTCGAGGTCGCCGCTAAAGACCCGCACACAAAATACGCGCTGGGCAGCGTCTTGAATCACGTTCTGCTTCACCAGACTGTCATCGGCCAGGAAGCCATCGAGCAGATGGCGCTCGCCGATGCCGAGCCCGACGTCATCGTCGGCTGCACCGGCGGCGGCTCCAACTTCGCCGGCCTTGTCATGCCGTACCTCAGCCGCAAGATCAAGGGCCGGATCGGCGCGCGCGTCGTGGCCGTCGAGCCGGCAGCCTGCCCCAGTCTCACCAAGGGCCACTTCACCTACGACTTCGGCGATACCGGCCACCTCACGCCGCTCGTGAAAATGCACACGCTGGGCAGCACGTTCATCCCGCCGGGTATTCACGCCGGCGGTCTGCGCTACCACGGCATGGCGCCGCTCGTCTCGCACGTTATGGACCTCGGCCTGATTGAAGCCTCCGCCGTGCAGCAGCTCGACGCCTTCGCCGCCGGCATCCAGTTCGCGCGCGCCGAAGGCATCCTGCCCGCGCCCGAGGCCAACCACGCGGTCGCCGGAGCCATCCGCGAGGCGCTGCGCGCAAAGGAAGAAGGCTCCGCACGCACCATCCTCTTCAATCTCTGCGGTCACGGCCACTTCGACATGCAGTCCTACATCGACTATCACGCCGGCCTGCTCGAGAACTACGATTACCCGGCTGAAGAGATCGCCATGGCGCTGGCCGGCCTGCCCGCTGTCGTGTAAAGAGGCGAGCGCACCGCGATGTGAATCCCAGGATGCACTCCGCTTCGACTCCCGGGCATCTATCGAATCGAACGGGCTCTTCTCAGGACGATTGGCTGGGTTTTCGACATGAAGCTTCGCATTAACGGCAATTCGCTTCGTCTCCGTCTCGGACCGTCCGAGGTGCGGCGCCTCCTCCGCGACGCCCGCGTGCAGGAAACCATCCGTTTCGCGCCGGAATCGGACGCCACACTCACCTACGCTCTCGAACTCGGCAGCTCCGACTTGCCCGTCACACTGCGCTACGATCCCGGCGAGGTCACGGTCCTGCTCTCCCACGCACAAGCGCAGAGCTGGGCCGACAGTGACAGAATCGCCATCGCCGCCGACATCGATGTGGGCAGCGGATTCCTGGGCATTCTCATCGAGAAGGACTTCGCCTGCCTCGACCGCAGCGAAGAGGAGAACGAGGACACCTTCCCGCATCCCAAGGCCGGCGCCGTCTGCTGACAGCGTTCTCGCTGCCGTGCGTCCTCACGACGCCGCGCACAGCGCCCTCAGCCTGCCCACCGCGCGCGGAATCTGCTCTGCCGCCGTGCTGCCGTAGCCCAGGATGAACCCCTGTCGCGCATCCTCGCCCATATAGGACGTCGAGACCGGCCAGATCCACAGCCGCTCCAGCGTCGCGCGTGTCGCAATCTCGCGATCCTGAATGCCTCGAGGGAACGTCACCGTGAGATGCATCCCCGCAGCCGCGCCATGGATCTCGATTTGCTCGCCGAACTCTTCGCGCAGGCAGCGCACCAGCACCGCCCGCCTCTCGCTGTAGAGCTGCCGCATGCGCCGGATGTGCCGCCCGAAGTGCCCCATCCGGATGAAGTCGGTGAGCACCTCCTGGTAGAGGTACGGGGGGAAGATGTCCATCGCGAACCGCATCGCCACAAAGCGGTCCACCAGGTCCGGCGGAATCACCATGTACCCAATCCGCAGCGAGGCAAACATCACTTTGCTGAACGTTCCGATATAGATCACGCGTGAGTTGGCATCCAGCCCCTGCAGCGACGCCACCGGCTGGCTCTCGTAGCGGAACTCGCTGTCGTAGTCGTCCTCGATGATCCACGCACCCGAGCTCTGCGCCCAGTTCAATAGCTGCAGCCTCCGCGTGGCGCTCATGGTTACGCCCAGCGGGTACTGGTGCGACGGCGTAACAAACGCCGCGCGCGCCTTGCGATAACGCCTCATCCCCTCGGCCACGTCCAGGCCGTCCGTATCGACCGTTACCGGGCACAGCTCGCACCCGGCGCCAATCAGCACGCTGCGCTCCAGCGAGTAGCCCGGCTCCTCCACCCACACTCGATTTCCGGGATCGAAGAGCACCCTGGCCGTGATGTCCAGAGCCTGCTGCGACCCGGAAACCACCATGATCTGGCTGGCGTCGCACTTCACGCCGCGCGCAGTCCTCAGGTACCGCGCAATCTCCTCGCGAAACCGCGGCAGTCCCAGCGGGTCGATGTGGTGAATCGCGCTGGCCTGCGGGCTATGGCTGTGCTTCACCACCAGGCTCGACCACACCTGGAATGGGAACTGGTCGAACGCCGGCTGATGCACCCCGAATGCGCCCCAACCGCGCTGCGTGACGCCCGGCTGAAACGCCGGCACGAGCTGCGAGCGCCGCGAGATGGGCCGCGGCCCCGAGATCTGCTGTGCCGGTACCGTTGCCGTCCGCGCCACCGACATCAACTGCTCGGGCAGTGCCGCGGAAACAAACGTGCCCGCGCCGACCCGGCTTTCGAAGTAGCCCTCGGCGAGCAGTTGTGCATACGCGTTCAGCACCGGAAAGCGCGACACATGAAGCTCGGACGCGAATGTCCGGCTGGAAGTGATCTGCTGGCCCGGCCGCAGGTCGCCGCCCAGAATCGCCCCGCGGTAGCCGTCGTATATCTGCTTGTGCAGAGGAACGCCCGATTCGCGATCGATGGGGATGATGGGAGAAATGCCGGAGGGAAGACTCCTCATTCCGCGATTCTAGTGGCCAGCTCCAACACCTCACAAGTGCTCCCCCGTCCAACCACTTCCTGCCGCTGTCCCGGCCCGCGGGCCACCGATTTCCGATCTCTGTCCCCTGATCTTCTGGCCCCTGGACGTTCGACCCTCGTCTCACCCCACCGGCACCAGCGCCGGATCGGGCGGTCTCGGCGCAGGCGTATTCTCCAGGCGGAGCGGCGCCGGAGTTACGGCCAGCCGTTGCGATCGCTGTCGCGACTCAAAACGCACCAGCCCGTTCGTCTGGTCGAAAGTGAGCGCAAAGCCCTGCATGGGGCACGAGCCGAAATTGGCCAGCGGAAACGCCGGATTGATCTCCACAAACGGCCGGCCAAAGGTGTACCCGGCCACCCGGATATCGCTGGCCAGCCGCGCCGCCTTGACCTGGAACCTCGTCGAAAGCGATTCCCCCCGGCTGAACTCGGATGGCTGAATCTCAAACCTGAGCCGTGACGCGGCCCGCTCCGGCAGGCTGAGCCCCGTCCCTCCCGAGTCGATCTGTGCCTCGATGCGCATCTTGCCGACGAGCATCGTCATGATCGGCACGCCGTCCGGCATCCGGAACGGCAGGACGGTCCGCTCGCCGTCCGGCTCGACCGCACCCGCGCTCAATCGCATCTGCCGATTGGGAAAATCGAGCGTCAGCAGAAGATGGCGGAAGAGCACGAACCCCAGAAGCCCGTCGCAGGCGCCGTCATCGTCGCGGAGGGCGTGTTCCACGGCCTTCACTCCGGTGAACTCCATTCCTGCCACTTCCAGCGACTGGATCAGGACCATCGGCGCGCGCTGGCCGCCCTGGCCGCTAGGATCGCTCAGCCGTGCCTGGCCCGCCGCCGGCAGGCTCAACCGTGCCGCAAGCGCTCGAGTCACAAAGGCTTCGCCGCCAGTTCCTGTGTCGATGATGAACCGGAATGGCCCGCGTCCATTGACCGTCACCATGACGAACGGCTTTCCGTGGGTAATCTCGAGCGGCGCGGAATGAACCCGGACTTGTGCGCAGGCCAGCGCACACGACTGTGCGGCCATCACCACGACTGCACACAAGCGAGGGGAAGCGTGCATGGGTCACTCCGCAACGGTGTGAACCGGAGCCATAGCCCACAAAGATCCGTTTCGGCACAGGCTCGAACGCTTGTGCGGATGTCGCATCGACGGCGCTCAACCGGGCGGAAGCGCTCTGTTTGGCCTCCAAGGCTTTGTCCCGGTCGAGCCGCCGTCCAATCCGGCATCCGTTCTGGGCCGGGTCTCGCTGGGAAGGGGTTTGCTTCCGCGCCCGGTCCCGAGGTTTGCCGGTCGCCGGCTCCGCAACAGGTGGAGGAGTGAGCCGGCAAGTCAGGGCTTCAGTCCACGGGGGGAGTATGGTGGCCTTGAGTGGTCACGCGCCATAGCCACTTTTTCGCAATTCGGCCTGACCGCTCCGTCGCGCGGCCCTCCTGCCGCGGGATCTGAACCCGCCAGTCCCTTGATTCCCGGGCCCTTGTTCCCCGAAGCCCTTGTTTTCCGGGTCCCTAGTTCGTCGGCTCGTCCGAGTTGTGGATGTAGCATTCGTGGATGGCGTCGAGCGGTGCATTCGGCCACCTCGCAGCCTTCAGGTCGTCCTCGCTGAGCTGGTGCAGTTTGAAGTCGATGGTGCCGTCGCTGTGCACCACGCCCTGCACATATCCGTAGATATTGGTCAGCGACTCCTTGTCCACGTTGGGCGGCAACCTGTAGCGACGCGCCCCGGCCGCGCCGATGATCAATCCCGGCACCACGTGCTGCGAGTACTGCTTCCAATATCCGGTGTTGAAGACGTTTGGCGAGTAGAAATGCGAGTGACTGGCGATGATGTAGACATGCTTGCCCGCTGCTTCCGCATCGCGCATCCACGTATAAACCAGCTCGCCGGTGCGAATCCCCAGGTCCCAGTCGTCCATGGCATGGTTCGAGCTGGTCGAGTGCGGCAGCGCCTCGTGCATTCCGGCAACGATCGTGTGGACGCTGGACTTGGCATCCAAGTCGCGGTCGAGAACGCCCCGCAACCACTTCAGTTGCGCCTCGCTGAACTCCTCGTGCGTCGCGTTATCCAGCGTGATAAAGTCCACTCCGCCGCGCGTCCAGTGATACCAGGTCTGGATCAGGTCGGACTCGTTATCGTCGGCCTTGCGCTGCGCGAGTATTTCCGGCCGGATCAGGTAGCTGGCGAACTTCGCAATGTAGCCGTCCCGCGTCATGGGCGGCACGGTCTCATGATTTCCTCGCCCGAGGAACACGGGGAAATCGCCGAAGGCCGCGATCTGGTGCTCGAGGAAATCGTCCCACGCATGCTCCTGGTATTCGCCCCGCAAAAGTGTCGGCGCTCCGGCGGGGCGCATCGCCAGCAGGTCCTGGTCCGGATTGCTCATCGCGCGGAAGTCGCCAAGGTGCCAGTAGAACGCGTCGTTCTCCGCCTTCACCCTGGTTGCGATCGCGGGCATCACAAAATCGCCGCAGTTCCGGCTATCCCCCGAGACCGCGAAGGTCCAGGTGGAGTCGGCGGCTTGCGCTGCGGCGATCGCAGGTGCCGCGACCGGTACGAAAGCAATCGCGAGGAAGAGGGAAGCACAGGACCTGAACATGCATCCAGCATAACCGGCGCGAGATCGGAGCCGCATCAAGCGATGGAAACTAGGCCGCTGCCTCGCCCTGCAGCACGCGCAGCGTGCGCGCTGCAAGGGAGCGCGAAACCGTCACCGGCTTCAGCGCGAATCCGGCGATCAGTCCGGGCATGCGCCGGAAGTCATCCACCAGCGTGCGGCCGCAATCGCCGGTCAGGAACGCTCCGCGCCGCATCACGTGCAAATGAAAGAGCGCGGAGATCGCGGCAAAGACGCAGACCGCCAGCGTGGCTTTGGGCGGCGCAACAGCTCCCACCGCGCGATGTACCAGCCAATCGGTCGCCTGCGCCAACCCCGGTACTCCCAGAACGACGACCAGGTTGCCCAGCGCCCGGTTGCGGATCCCCAGCGCCTGCTGCTGCATGCCGGCATAGATTCCGGCCGTCAGCGTCACATAAGCAACCTCAACGAGCACAACCGCGAGCCGCCCGTGGCTCCCACCGCGCGCCATGGCGGCCGCGTAAACCGCGGATCGCGCCGTCGCGCTCAGCAATGCACACTTCCAGTTCCAGCAGGCCAGCGTCCTTGCCCAGAAGGGAAAACGAATTGCCGGTTGCATGACTTGATTGTCGGGGAAACGTGTGCAGGCTCACTTCAAAGCCCGATTACAAAATGGCCGTATAACACGGATGTGGTAGCGAGTATGGTTCGTCCGCGACGATCGAAAGCGTCGCAGCGACGTGATCCCAATCACCGATAGAAGCAAGCGCATCTGTGTACCTTTGGATTTCCGGGCGGTCCTCCAATCTTGTCCCGGAGGAGAGAATCTCGATGGCTTACGTTGTGACCGATGCGTGCGTCAAGGACTTTGTGTGCGTCGACGCCTGTTCCACTTCCGCGATCCGGCCCATGGCGGGGGATCCCGGCGCCCTGGTAGCTACGCAGGTTTACATCAACCCCGACGACTGCATCGACTGCGGCAACTGCGCCGACATCTGCAACAACGACGCGATCTTCCCCGAGGACAGCCTTCCTGAGGGGAAGGAGCAATCCATCGCACAGAACCGCGCGTTCTTTCAGTGAGTTTCTGATTTCTCTGCGGGGGCGGACCGGCAATGGCAGCTTAGGAACTTGCCGGGAAGCCGGCAAGCATGTGGTGTGGCTCCTCTACACCAGCCGCGCCCCCGCCATTTTTTCCAGAATGGCCACTGGCGCCGACTCCGGCCTTACCATCACCGACGGATCGATGAGGAACGTCTGCTCCAGCGCGTACTGGCCGGCCAGCACCGCGTGCGGCACCGTCTCGGTGTAGACCATCCAGCTTGAGCCCGGCGGAAACTCGATGCTCTCCTTCACGCAGTCGCGCTGGAACTCCGCGTTCTCCTTCATCGCGTTGTGCAGTTCCATCATGAACTGGTCGTAGGGTGTGCGCTTCCACTGCGGAACCAGTCCCGCCAGTCCCGCAGCCTGCGCCAGCCGCTTGCCCGCGCTGGCCAATGCGCCGTCTGCACGCGGAATGGCCAGCCGGCCCGGAGCGAATGCGGCCACGGTCTTGGCAAATGGCTCGCTCACGATCCAGTCCCGCGTCCGCGTGGGATGAATGTTGTGAAAGAAGCGAAGAATCCGCCGCCCGCGCGTCGGCCGCGTGGGAAACGCATCGGTGTGCAGCATGTCGTTGCGCTTGCGCAGCGCAAGGTCGCGTCCCTGCTCCTCGAGCGGCCGGAAGCTGGCGTAGTCCAGCAACCACTGTTTCCGGTACGGCGCGAGAAATTCGCCCAGGAACCCCGCCACGTTCGCTGAGTATCTCCGCATTACAGCTTGAAGCCGCTCCACCTCGGAGGCGTCCGTTGTCTTCGTGTCGAACCCGCTCAGCTGGTCGCGAGCCGGCTTGTAGGCGATGTTCTTGTGCAGCGCGCTGCCCGTCTGCCGAGCCGAGAGCAAAAACTCGAGGTCGGCCGCCGGAACCGGCGCCGGCGTCACGGGAAAGTAGAGGATTTCACCTGCTTCCAGCCGCCCGCACCACGCGCGCAGCTGTTCCTGGCCGGCCGGCAAAGCGCTCAGCGGAATCGTGCAGACCGGCATCTTCCCGCTACCCCCGGATCTTGGCCCGCAACCATAGCGTGCCGAACAGGGGTACCGCGACGACCAGAACGGCAATGCCGGCAGGCAGCCCGACGAAGAGATAGCTGTCGGCATAGTTTACCGAATGTCCGCCCAGGCCGTTCCACGCAAGGAGCGCAAAGATGGCGATGCAGGTCGTCGCGAAAAACGTGAAGAACGCCGACGCGAGCGACAGCAGCACGCTCTGGAAAAGGTTGAATCCTTCCAGAGGAAATCCGAAGATCGTCTTGCCTCTTGGGTGGCGCATGGGTGCGGTGTGAGTCATGATTTCGGCCGTTCTCAGGTGCGGGTCCGCAAGGGGTGGACCGAGTCTCAGTATCGCCGATTATGCCGTAGAATACTAATTCATGGCTAGTTCGGCGCAACTCGATCTGTGGCCCGCCGAAAAGGTGGCCACGCAGGCCTCGGTGGGTTTGGCGCCCAACGGAATCCGGTACGCAACCTGGGGCGAGACGCGCGTTTCCGAAGCCGACCTGGAGCGCCTGGTTGGCGCGGTTCCCGCGGCATTGGGTCCCGCTCTGAACCGCCGCGCCTACTACTTCGTGCCGCTCGCCATCGCGGACACCGGCGAGGTCATGATTGCGCCCGGATACACCGTCGACCTCGGCGACCGGGCCATCTGCCACCGCAATGCCAGCTTCGGCAACACTGAAGCAGTGTTCATCTCCACTCGCCTCGTCGAAGACCGCTTCGGCCTGGCCTTCGAATTCTTCATCAACGTGGCGCATAACTTCGTTGAAGTGGCCGGCGTGCCGGATAGCTTCGCCACCCTCGCCTGGAGCCAGGCCGACGCCGGCATCCGCGGCGAAACCAGCCAGGACGCCTGGGAGACCCGCCGCCGCGCCCAGGAAAGCCGCACCAGCCCCAAGGGCCTCGACGAGCGCACGCGCAACGGCTTCTTCGAAGCCTCATTCTCCGACACGCTCGCGATTTACATGCTTTCGCTCGCCGTCGACTTCGACTATCACGACCTGCGCGAGCGCGAGTACCCGCTGCTCGCCGCCAATGCCCTCGCCGAGCGCCTCCGCCACATCGCCGCGCTCTTCCCCGCCAACCCCGGCTACGACTTCCAGGTCCTCTACCGGCGCAAGGGGTAGACTAGGTCGGCGCAAGCTAAGCGGCCGTACCTTCAATTTGTTGAGTGAGCCAGTCGCGAAAGATTGAGAATCTGGGGCATCTTCTCACGACCTTTTCGGGATCGATCATTGCCAGTAGCTTGCTGGCGTGGTTGATCTTTGCGTATTTACCTTTCTTCGATCCTTCGCTCGCGCTGTCGAGTTTCTCGAAGATATCAGCCTTTGGTTCTTCTTCGAGGTTGTTCCGTTGCGGAAGCCGGGCCTTCCGAAATCCCTGCTTGTAGAACTCCTCCAACGCCTCCGGGTCCGCAACAATCCAAGCTTCCATGCACTGAACCATCAGGTGGATACAGTCCGGCGCGACGCGGGTCAACTGCCACCCATCCCCTTGTCGGCGGCCGCCGCCGGCTTCCGCCCGCAACAGGTGATCCCGGCGAAGCCTCGCGTCTTTCGATCGATCCGCGGGAACGGGCGCAATCGGAGCCTCAGAATCGATCAGCAGTGCGTTGATCCTCTCGGGATGGACATCGATCGCGTTTCGAAAGGCTTCGTAGGCTTCCTGCCTTCCGCCGCAGCAGATAAACGCGAGTCCACGGCGTTTTTCGCTCGCGTGCGACTTCTCTCGCCCAAACAGATCGTCGAATCCCCGGCGCAATTCCGCCTTCTGTTCCTTGCCTGTCCCGCCGCCCTCCAGGTAAACGCGAACATCCCTCACGGGTTTCCACCAATTTCGCCGACGCGCCAGATCTCGCCGAGCCTGTACTTATCCAGCCAGAACTTCAGTTTCTCGGATTCCACGCGCTGCATCACGGTGCCATTGCGGTACTCGCAAACCAGCACCGAGTCCGCAACTTCAGTGAGTGCCGAGACCAGCGCATCCGAATGCGTCGTCACGATCAATTGTGTTCTCGCCGAAGCATCCTGCAGCAAAGTTGCAAGCAAGGCAAGGGCGTCGGGATGGAGACCCAGCTCGGGCTCTTCCATGCAGATCAAGGGAGGCGGTGTCGGAGCCAGCAACTGCGCCAGGATCGCCATGAACCGAAGCGTCCCATCAGAGAGCCGGGTGGCCGGAACCGGCTGCTTCAGGCCGGTTTCGTGAAGATAGAACTGTACCGTCCCGCCCTCGATTCGCGTGCTGTAACGCTCGAATCGCGGCAGAAATCGCTTCAAATAGCCGTTGAACTCCGACCACGCGCCGGAGTGTTCCAGCTGATTCAAAATCAGTCCAAGATTTCGCGAGTCGGACAAAAGACCATCGGTAGGAAGATCCGCTGGTTGAGGCTTGCGTACTTCGGCATCAGGGCCGATCGTCCATTCGCGGAAGGTCCGAATATCTTCGAATTTCTGCCCCAGTTCCGTCAGCTCCGGATACACAGACGGGTCTTTAAACTGCGCCAGAATCGACTCGTCCGGTTTCAAGCCGTTCCGGTCCAACGATCTCTTCCCCCGCAACCCAGATTTGCTGTACAAACCACCAGAGGTCTTGGTGCTGATTACTGGATTTCCGCCTTGATACCGGTATAGGAGAGCCTCAGTGCTTCCGCTCTCGGTTTCCCTCAGCTCGTCGATCGCTTCGTCCGTAACTTCTACACGCAATCCAAGAGCTGAAAACGCGAGTCGATAGCTCACAACGGGATAAGTACGGGAAAACCCGAGCATTTCTGCGGTCAATCCAGCCGGCGGATCCAGATCAAGAATCGCTTCGAGAACTCCTGACCCGCTTAGCATCTCGCCTTTCCACAACCACTCCCTTACTCCTCCACCCTCACGTATCGCACTCGCAAAACCCGTCGGCAGGGAATGCAGCAGTTCGATCGCCTCAATCAGGTTCGACTTTCCCGAGCCATTGGGCCCGATCAGAACATTCAATGGGGTCAGCGGGATCGCTTCCGAGCCGGGCGGAAACGACAAGAGCCCATCTAACCGCAATGATTTCAGGAACGGCACACTTGCCTCCGCTTGGGTTGCAGCCAAGATACAACACTCAAGTGTACCGGGGAGCGGAAGTCCGGCCTGAAAGACCCGGGGGGCTATTGCGGCTGAGTTTGCGCCGGTTCATCTGCCGGCTCTGGCGGCGCCGCGTTGGGCTTCGTCGGCGGCGTCAGCACGAATCCTTTGCGCACCAGCGCGTACCCCAGGTCGGGAGACTCGGCTTGCAGCAGTTGATTCTCCTGTCCCGAAAACAGATCCGTCTTTGCCTTGCCGATGGTCGCCACAAGGTGATGCACGGTGATCGGGTGGCCCTGGTAGCTGCCCTGCTGGTCTGCAAACGTGGCCAGTTGAATCGCCTCGATCGAGCCCGTCTGCTTGGGGATGATGGCCCACAAGTCGCGGTTGTTTTGCTGCGCGGCCATCACCAGCAGCGTCTCCAGGGCGCCTGCGTCAAAATCCGGCAGAATCACGGCGTTCGCGTGGTTCGCCAGCCGCGACGTCGTGCTGCGCCCGTTGGCGGAAATATTCATCAGGATCTGGCCCGCGTCCGGCTTGACGACAACGTTCACGGCCGAGCCGTTCACGATGCCGCTGATCACCGCATGCAACGCCCGGTTGGCCGAGTCGAGCTGCTCCGTCTTCGAGAGTGAGTAGGTGAGGCCCTGCATCGACACACGGACGAGGGAGGTCGAGTCATATCCCTTCGGCGTGGCCTTCACGTCAAAGTTCGCCGTTCCGGCCGCCGTGCCATTGATGCTGACGGCAAACTCGCCGCTCTGCGCACGCGCCGCGGCCGCGGCCAAAGCAAGAAATCCCGCCAGGGAGAGAAGAGCCAGTCTGCGCAACAACGCCCGCACCTTTCCTGCCTCTATAGACCCGCCACGGCGGCAAAGAGTTGCGCAAAGACAGGGATCAGGGATCAGGAACTGAGAATAAGAATTAGAAGGAGGGAACAGGGATCCCGAACAGGCGCCGGCACTTTATCTGAAGTCGAAGCCCCTCAATCCGCAACAGCTCCGCAAGCTCCCCCGGACACCGGCCTCAACAGCCTTTCGACCGAAGGCAGCGAATCGAACCCTCTTCGGCGCCCTGTCCCGCCGCCCCAACCGATCCCTGTTCCCTGTTCCCTGCTTCTTCAGCCTTTCGCCAGCGCGAACCGTTTGTTCACCTCGGCCCAGTTCACCACGTTCCACCAGGCGGCAAGGTAGTCGGGGCGCTTGTTTTGGTACTTCAGGTAGTAGGCGTGCTCCCACACGTCGTTGCCCAGGATGGGATACAGCCCCTGGCTCAGCGGCGAGTCCTGGTTGGCCGTCGTAACGATCTTCAACTTGCCCCCGGTAAATACCACCCATCCCCAGCCCGAGCCGAATTGCTTGGCCGTGGTCTCGTTGAACGTCTTCTTGAACGCCTCGAAATCGCCGAAGTCGGTGGCAATCTGCTTGGCAATTTCGCCTGTCGGATCGCCCCCGATCCCCGGGCTGCCGGCCGGCCCCATCAGCTTCCAAAAGGCGCTGTGGTTCGAGTGGCCGCCGCCGTTGTTGCGCACCACGGTGCGGATATCTTCCGGCACTGCGTTCAGATCGCGCAGCAGATCGTCAACGTCCTTCGCAGCCAGCTCAGGGTGGTTGGCCAGCGCGCCGTTCACGTTGTTCACATAGGCCTGGTGGTGTTTGTCGTGATGCAGGTGCATGGTCTCCGTATCGATATACGGTTCCAGAGCGGCGTAGTCGTAAG
>Ga0335069_10000653_pt1 | contig 56680 bp, 81 predicted proteins | sample Lox_Sample_11_FD_206714 | JGI IMG/M metagenome (GOLD analysis project Ga0335069, IMG submission 206714) | Soil microbial communities from Loxahatchee National Wildlife Refuge, Florida, United States - Lox_Sample_1.1 | ecosystem: Environmental > Terrestrial > Soil > Wetlands | place: USA... | reverse complement strand
GGGACTAAGGAGTTAGCATAACACGCACACTCATAAGCGTATTTGACTAAGAACTTATGGCTAAATTCGTTATTATGTAAAATATATTTGATTTGGTCGTAATAGTTCATATATTTTTTCTAAATATGTATTCCAAATAAAATGCTATGAATATCAGCATGATTCCGATAACAGGATGTCTGAGTAACTGCATGCCGCCAATAAACGCAAACACGCCGACGATTATCATTTGAGGGATCGGTAACATTTTCGGTTCCTTTCCAAATTCGTATATTTTTTAATAAGTTCTTCAGACTCCACTATGTTAGGTTTTTTGAACCAAATTTTATACCCTTCGTATAAGGGAATCCCAATCAACATTAAATAGACTAATCCGTAGTATATAATGTCTCCCATTAATGGATCTCCAACGGTATTACGTTGTCTTTAATGTTAACGAATTTACGCATAAAATCAAGTTTAATCTTGTTTAAGTCTTCAGATGAGACAGCTGTGTCTGACGCACAAACCAAATTAGCATTAGTGTTAGCGGCTAACAAACAAGCTGCGCCATATCCGCCGTTTTTAGACTTAAATTCGTCTACAGACATATAACCTTTGTTAGTCAAAAATCCTGAAATCTTAATATTTCTAGGAGTACTTGAAATTGGACAATCATCCAATTCATAGGATATAGTCGTGTCAAACGGACCTGCGGTTTCATGGACCGTACTACCTGACAAACTCGAGTCACAAGATATAGTCACTAACTGGTCTGCATATCCTTGGTCTACAGACTGAGACCCTGTTAACCACATTTCAGGAGCATAAGCCTGACGATAAGACTCAAGAGTTTGTAATCCGTGTGTACGATAAACAGTCATTGCATCTAGTTCATCAATTCGGCGTTCCCAGAAATTTTTATAACTATCGATTTGGGCTGGTTTTAATCCTCCAAATTCACCGCCGAATGTGCCTTTAGCTCTATGGCTCATGAGGATGCCATTAGTGAGGATATAACGTGTGCCTAATTGCTGCACTGTCTGAAATCCCATACTTGCTGAAAACACAGTGATTGTGTCGATACGACGATTTAAACCATGTAATGATTCAATCATTTCTAATCCTGATTGAACATCGCCCCCTGGTGTTCGTAAAACTAAATAAATAGGATCATTAAAAATTTTAGACATAATAAAGCTTTTATCAAGACTTCTAGCTTGATCCATAATATCGGCTGTAGTTTCGCTATTAATTTGGTCTCTAAGAGCGATAGTGTTTTTAGAAGTTAAAACGATTCGTTTAACCGTGTTGTTAGATGCAGCAGCTTTCAGAATAACGAAAATTGAAAACAATGTTACGGTGATTGCTAGGATGAGTTTAATTTTTTTCATTTTGTCCTTTCCCTAATGGGAGGTTTACGGGTTGTTCTTCTTTTTTATCTTTTTGATAAATATCATTTAAAATTGATGTATAAGTCGATAAGCTTATGTATTCTTGATTTTTTAAATAATCAATAAAATTTATAATCTCGTTAATATTTTTTGTCATTCTAACCTTCTCGGCTCTACGCCATATTCTTCAGCAAGAATACCACACTGAGTTTTGAAATGTCTAGCACAAAACTTATGTGATTTATCTAAAATCAAGATTATTTTAGCTGATTGCTTGTTTTTATATTTGCGAACTGCTCTACCTATCTGCTGCATAAAACTTGATTTAGCTTTTCCAAGACCGGCTATAATAACGTATTCGCAAGGCTTGGTGTCAACGCCTTCGCCTATAATCCCTTGAGTTCCTATTAGTTGTTTGATTTTGCCTTCGTTAAATTGTCTAATAAATTGACGGGAGTCTTCGTTTTGGCCGTTAGCAAATTGGACTCCACTCAAGTTTGCTAATATTTCACCGTGGGCTATTTCTTTCACTAGGCATAAGCAATGCTCATTTTTTAAAGTGTTTAAAATTGAGACAATAGCTGTATTCCTAACGTCGTTATTAATAACGAGTTCTTTATAAACCTGCTGCCAGGTATAAGCATTTGTTTTTTGTTTAGGGATTTCAATATAATAGGCTTCTACAGGGACTATATATCCTTCGTTTACGGCTTCTTTATATGTGAGTTGGTATATTACTTGTCCGGCGATGCCTTCAAAAAGCAGTTGTTCTTCAGGATCGTTTCTAAACGGAGTAGCTGTAAGGAAGAATCTATAGTAAATCCCTTGCCAAACGCTTTTATTGAGCTTATGGTAAGTTTTTGCACCAACGTGATGGGCCTCATCTATAATCAAACAATCGTAGTCTATAGCGTGTTTTAGAGCGTTAGAATCGATATTCTCGATTGTTATGTGTCGCATGGTTTTAAACATAGTTTTAAACGATTCTGTTAACTGGCGCTTGATTTCTAAGTTAGGGACTATAATAAGGGTTTTTACGCGTAAAACCGCTGTAATCATCGCTATAACGAGACTTTTGCCGCTACCGGTGGGTAGCGCTAATGTTCCTCTATTCGTTGAATTAACGGCTAATATGGCGTTTATTTGGGCATCGTAAGGCTGCATGGTGTCTAAATATCCGTGATCAACCGTAGGGATGACTTTCAGATTGTTTAAAACTTTGTCAAACGGCAAGTTTTTAAGTTTTAAGAATTTCTCTACTTTATAGAGTAATCCAGTAGGAAAGTTACCTTTGTTATCGATGCAGTATTTAGTTCTAGGATAACCTCCTGAAAAATATATGGATTTTATGTTATCTTGATACGACAACAAATCTCTAAGTTCTTTAAATTCAGGAATCGGTATATCGCGTATTTGACTATAACTGTTATTAACATGGATTGTTATCATTCTGGTAATCCTAACATGGTTTTAGCGACTTTAGATAAGTCTGTATCTATTTGATTTAAAAGTAGTTTTTTAAGTTCTTTACTGGTTTTACGCATATCACCGTCATGGTGAGCGTAATGTACTGCATAAATACAAAACTCACTAGCTTCGTGTTTATGGATAATAGTGCTTATAGCCGCCCAAGCTACAAACGATATATTAGCCCCTATGTCTAAAGTATAATCATGTACTCGTATCAATTCGTCTTCAGGTATGTGAATTCCTTCGCTTATTTGATATGCGAAGTTTAAAATAACCATATATTCACTAGGTATTTTGTTAGCAGCATAAGTCGTAATTAGCTTATATTCAAACACCTTAGCCACGTATCTAACTAAAAACTTATAGCTAAATTCATAAGTTTCTAATATTTCTGTCGTTGTTTGGAACTTAAGACTCCGTTTCTTAAGCTTATTTTTAATAACTTGTATAGGCATAAGTCATATTATCTTAAAATTTAATTAAAGTCTACTATTTTAAGCTCGGGTATTGACATTAATGTTATGACTATAGTTATAATTGTTTAAGTCTTTAGCCTTTTTCTTTTTTTAATGTTTTTTTCTTTGAATCAAGGGTTTAACGTAATATATAGCGTTTATTCTTAAGCTTAATGCTTACCCTTAGCGCTCAGCTTTAAATTTCTTGATTAATACTTTTTCTTATGCTAACCTATTTATATTGGAGGATATATGAGCTTACCTGTAATTAATTTAATAGGCGATATCGACGAAGACATGTTAACTTCATTTTCAGAAGCTCTTAGGTCTACTGATTCCAAAAAAATACAAATCCAACTTCATAGCGCAGGCGGTGATGCTCATGCCGCACTAGCCATAGTCTCATTAATGAGACTCAGTAAACGCTATATAACAGTCATCGGCATGGGCTACGTAGCTTCAGCCGCTACTTTGATTCTAGCCGCTGGTAATAAACGACTTTTGACTCAAGAATCTTGGGTTATGGTTCACGAAGATTCAGGTGAAGTATCCGGCTCGGTGTCTAACCTAGAAGCTGAAGTCCGTCAATTACGCAGGATGGAAAATCAGTGGAATAACTTGTTAGAACACTACACCGGTACAAAAGCTACTGAATGGGATCACATACATTTAAACGATACTTATCTTACTCCTCAAGAATGTCTCGATTTAGGACTCATCGATGAGATAGTATAATGGGTTCCCTTGGCTCTCTTATAAATCATAAAATGACTTATATCGATCGTGTTAGAAACGTTTTACATAAAAACGAGTTTAGCCATAAGTTCTTAGTCAAATATGCTTATGAGTGCGCTATGTATGCCAATAGTTTTGGGTCTACCAGAATCGCATCTGAGTGTTTAAACCTAGTCGAGCAATGGTTACACGGTAAAAATATAACTACCGACGAATTAATGGATGCTGCGCGCGAAGCTTATCAGAGCTTTACTGTTACCCCCTCCGAGTATGCTCGCAATGCTGCTGCTCGTGCTGCTTATGCTGCTGCTGGCAGAATGGCTTGTTCTCATGCGGCTCACGCCGCGTATGCCGCTAATCAAGCTACTCATCCTACCTATGAAATAGACGAAGAACGAGGTAAACATTATTACGACTTATTAATAAACATGATTAACAATATGTCTGAACTCGAAAAACTTTTGCTTGATATAAAACTTTAACTATGTTATATTAAGTCAGGAGGATATATGAAAACATATACTAAACAAGATTATATCCATACAGACGAACTCGGTAACGAGTATTATACTACACCTGAATTAGATACCGTTAAAATGCTTATACCTGTCGTTTTATTAGCTGCGTTTATGCCTACTATAATCGTTATTAGTTTGTTAATAACAAGGAGCTTTTATGCTTAAATACGTCGTTATTGGAATCTCGGTGATTGTGTTTGGATTTGAATGTTTTCAATATGGCAAAAAAAGTATTCCCGATCCTAAAAAATCTGAAGACACCCAAACTCAAAAAGATTCTCAAACTGATACTAAAACACACGATGTAATAATCACTATCGAAAAACCAGACGGTTCAAAACAAATCACTGAGACTAAGGATACTACGTCTGAACATAAATCTGATACTAAACAAACTGTAGACACGGTTTTCCAGCCTATTCCTAAATCTAAAGCTGTTAACGTAAGCGTTTTAATCGGCGAACAAACACCGCATTTGTTTAATACACCTACCTACGGTATCAGCGTTACCAAACCTGTTTTAGGCGGGTTTACTGTAGGGGCGTTTGGAATGACTAACGGCATGTTAGGCGTAAGCCTAGGAATGGATTTTTAATGGACTTTAAATCGTTTTGCGAACAACTCGAACACAAAATCAAGAACGCTTATACCGAAGACATTACTATGAATCAGGCTGAAAAACTTTCAGGTGAGTTTTTATATGCTCAAATGCAAGTATCGTCTCAATTACGTAAAGCTGATCTAGATTCTAGAATGCGTAAATCCGGTATAAAAGCTATCCGTGCAGTATTATACATGGAAGCATGCGAAAAACATGAGAAAAAACCTACTGAAGCTTATCTTAACTCGTTAATAGATTCTAATGAAATGGTTATAGGCGAACAAAAATCTTTTGACGAGGCTGAAGTTGAAAAATCTGATTTAGAGCGGTATTATGATATTTTCGGACAAGCTCACGTTTATTTTAGACAAATCGCTAAAGGAAACATGGGATGAAAAAATTTGATCTAGACAAAGTAGTCTCAAAAACCAAAGCCCTGTATAAAGATGAAAAAATGTCCAACAAGTTCGGCATCGGCAGCGAACTTACTGAACTCAAAAACGAGAATTTTCTGATTATGCCTGAATGGTGGCAAAAAGGGACTAATACTCCAGGATTGCCTTTAAATAAAATCGTTATGATAGCTGGGGATTCAGACTCCGGTAAAACATCTTGTGCTATCGATGCTATGAAGGCTGCCCAATCCCAAGGATATGGCGTGTTATACGTAGAAACTGAAGGCAAAACTACTAAAAACGACTTAAAAAACTATGGCGTAGACGAATTACAAGTCATGTTAGTACAATCATCCGTAGCCGAAGAAGCATTCGAATTAATGTTTGCTTTATGGGACAATTTTTTTAAAGAATACCCTAACGATAAACTACTAGTCGTATTCGATTCGTTAGGCAACGTGGTGTCTAAGCGTGATATGGAGCTAGACTTAGTAGAACAAAGCCAAAAACCAGGCGGTAAAGGCCAAATTAATCGCTTAGGACTTAACAAACTTGTAGCTAAACGCGATGAACATGATGTAGCCATACTCATTATTAATTATACTTATGACAACATAGGAAGCCCCGGTAAAACTAACGCAGGCGGTAAAGCTGTTAATTTTTTTAGTAGTCTTACTTATCAAACTAGCCGTAAATCCTGGCTTGAGAAAACAGTTAAAGGCGAAAAAGTTCGTATAGGTGCTAAAGTTAGTTGGCGATTGTTTAAAAATCATATTAATAAAGCTAATCCAGGCCCTAAAATCATAGAATTAGACATTACGTCTAAAGGTATAGAACTGACAGAGAGTTATGATGAATGAATTAGCGTTAATCGCAGTACTAACGTTTTCAGATGTACAACCTATTTTCGTGTCTAGGTGCTATGCATGCCATACTGAACAAATCCAACCAGGCAAAGACTGGACTATTTATGAAAACGCGCATAAATACGCAGGCACCATAAAATTTAAACTTAAAAACAAAGAAATGCCTCCTTATAATAACGTTACAGGCCTTACTGACGAAGAACGTGAAAAAATTATAATTTGGATTGATCAAGGAGCTAAAAAATGAAACCTAGAGAATTTCATATTGCATGGGTTTATAATTACGTAAATGGTATTTTAAAACAGGTCACTACAAATGTTATTGAGAATCCGACTAAAGATGACCTCGACAATAACGGTATTCATGTTATAGAATACTCAGCTTATGAAGAATTAAAAAGATCTTATGAATTACTTGAGAAGCTAAAAAATAAACCCGAACAGGTATAAAAATGCTTAAAACACTGAATTTATACCCGATAAGGAGCTTATGAAAAAACCTAAAATTACTAAAAAACAATTGGCCGCTATGCATCTTTATATGTTTGAATGCTTATCAGATTTAGCTATGGATCAATATAGAAAACACACAGCTCTACGAGCTAAAGATAGTTCAATTAAAACTGATAAACACGGTAAAATTATTATTGATGTTAAAAAAGTTAATAAAAGAAAAAAATGAAGCCAATAGCTGTTTTGATTTCAGATGTACATTATAGCGTACAAACATTAGAACGAGCAGACAAAGCTATAAACTTAGCTCTAAAACACGCTACTAAGCTACAACTACCGCTAGTAATAGCGGGCGATTTACATGATACCAAAGCTAACCTCAGAGGAGAGTGCATTAATCGACTCATATCCACATTGACTCCGTACACCTGCGAAGTGTACATCTTAGTAGGGAATCATGATAAAATAAATGAAAAATCAGATGAGCATAGCCTAAACTTCCTTAAACCTTACGCTCATGTAATAGACACGCCGCAATATATAGAACCTATCGATAGCTACTGTATTCCTTATCAGTATGATTTAATGGAGTTCAGACATATCATAAATGATATACCCACAAACAGCAGGATTATAATGCATCAAGGCTTAGTGTCTGCGCTTCCTGGCGAATATACATTCGATAAAACTGCGATTCTTAAAGATTGGGTTAAAGACTACAGAGTTATTTCTGGACATTATCATGCCAGGCAAGATATCAAAATCGGTGATAACTTATTTTCTTATATAGGGAATCCGTTTACAACTTCTTTTGGTGAAGCCAAAGACCCTGAAAAAGGGTATCAAATTTTATATGAAGATGGAAGTCTCGAATTTGTTTCTACTAACTTAGGCAGACACATTAAATATGAATTTGATTGGAAAAACATACAGAATATTACTGTTTCAAAAGACGATTATGTGTGGCTGAAACTACATATATCTAATGCTGAATTATTGAAACTTAATAAAGAAAAAATATGTAATCAACTTAATCTTATACCTGCACAAACTCGCATAGAATTCTCAACTAACGATGAAATATGTGAATATAAAACAAACACATTAAATACAAATGAACTTATAGATGAATTGATTGAACAACAAGACTGGACACCGGCTAAAAAATCTAATATAAAAGAAGTATGGAGAGATTTAGCCGATGAGAATTCATAGCTGTGAAATAGAAAATTTTGTATCTTATCGTAGACTTAAATTTGATTTTGATGATAATGGGCTGGTTCTTATTCATGGTTCTACGGGTTCAGGCAAAAGCACATTATGTGATGTTTTACCATGGATTTTGTTTGGAATAACTGCCAAGGACGGTGCAGTTGACGAAGTAATCGCGTGGAATAAAGACGGACCTACAGTAGGTTCAATATGCTTAGAATGGGCCGGTAACGAACTCGTTATATTTAGGTCTCGCGGCGGTTCTAAATCGGATCTTTATTACAGACTAAATGGTAGCCTTCCAATTCGCGGTAAAGATATAAATGATACTCAATTAAAAATCAACGCTATTATAAATAGTAATTCTTCAACATTTTTAGCAAGTACATATTATAATGAGAATTCTATTTCGGCTAGATTTTTTACAGCGACAGCAAAACAAAGACGTCAGTTATTCGAAAACATAGTAGATTTGAATTTAATCAAAACTATTACAACTAATTTGACTGAATCCAAACATACAATTTCACAAAATCTGATAAAACTTATTAATTCAGAAGAAAAATATGATGTACTTATCCGGCAATCTGAATCAGATATCAAAAATTTAACTCAATTAAAACTTAAGTTTGAACAAACTTCAAAATCTAAAATTCAAGAAGATATACTTAAATTAAAGCAAAGTATTGAAGATTATATTCAAAACTTAAAAATAGTACAAACTCAACTAAATGACAACAAAACACAATCCGAAGTAATACAACAAGACTTAGCAATATTGTCTAAAGAAAAATGTAAATCCTGCGGTAATCCTATAAAAAACTCTAAATCTGTAGATTTACAGGATAAATATAATATTTTATATAAAGAACGAACTAAACTTGCTTCAACTAAAGATTATATAGAAGAACATATAAGTTTGTCTAAAGAACAAATTATTGAGTTAGAAACTAGATCAGAAGAAAATCCTTATATTCAACTTATAGAAGATAAAACTAATCAATGGAATAAACATATTCAAGAGCAAAAAAATATTACACAACAAGCTCATTTATTATCAGATAAATTAAATGATTTAACAGACTTAGAAAACATATTAATAGAAGCAAGAAAAACTCAAATAAACAACACGGTGTCTAATATAGAAGCCAAAGTCAATCAATATTTGTCTGAATACTTTGATTCTGAATTCGTAGTAAGTTTTGATATTAAAGCATCAGATAAAATAGATGTTGTTATAAACAAAGATGCAAACAATTGTTCATTTAATCAATTAAGTAAAGGCCAAAAACAGATATTTAAGTTATGCTTCGGTATTGCAGTTATGGAAGTTTTACATAATACTAAGTTTACAAGTTTAAATATAGCCTTTTTTGATGAGGCTTTGGACGGAATGGATGACGATTTTAAATCTAAAGCTTTTAATCTTTTTAATAGTTTACAAGATGTTTATCAATCAATTTATATTGTTGAGCATTCTGCTGATTTTAAGACTAAATTTACTACTAAGTACAATGTGACTATAACAAATGGTGAGAGTCGATTAAATGGCGAAACGTAAACCAAGACCTTCAGGATTAAGAAAATATTGGCCTCATCTAACGTTGAAAGAATGTGAATTAGAACGCCAAAAACTGTACGATCATCAAGAAGGCAGGTGTGCAATCTGTAAACGGCATGAAACTGAATTCGCTAAACGCTTACACGTAGATCATAATCACAAAACAGGGCGTGTGCGTGGGTTGTTATGCTTCAGATGCAATAAATTCTTGGTAGGTAGACAAACTATTGAATCTGCTACTAAACTGTTAAACTATTTATCAAAATACGACATACCGTTGGAGGGTATATGAAAAAAGGACATGGATTTTGGGCAAATGGTAAATTTTATTTACAGCGTTGTTTTGATTGTTTTAGAGAAAATTATGCGTTAGCCGTGTCCTCAGGACAATGTGCGTGGTGCGGATCAACCAAAACAGATAAAACCAAACCTAAAAAGGAAGATAAATGAAATTAGCTAAAAGCATTTTAGTTATTAGTGATATGCATCATCCTTACGCGCATCCGGATATAGTCGCATTTTTAAAAGCTGTTAAAACTAAATATAAACCTGATACAGTCGTATGTATTGGTGACGAGGCGGATTTTCATGATGCTAGTTTTCACGATTCTGATCCTGATTTAGACAGCGCAGGAATAGAACTAGAAAAAGCTATAACTTCTTTAAAACCAATATATAAATTGTTTCCTAAAGTTACTGTAGTTGAATCCAATCACGGCTCAATGGTTTTACGTAAAGCTATAACAGGCAAAATACCGCGTAAAGCTATTAAATCTTATAATGAGATATTAGACGCTCCAAAAAATTGGAAGTGGGTATTCGACGTTATTATACAAACTATAAACGGCCCAGTGTATTTTTGCCACGGTAAATCCGCTACTCCAGGACGACTAGCCTCACTATACGGTATGTCATGTGTACAAGGCCATTATCATGAAAAAGCTCAAATAACATATATTTCTACGCCTGAACGATTAATGTTTGATGCACATACGGGTTGTCTAGCCGATGATAAATCTTTAGCTTTAGGATACAACAAAGTTAATCCTAAACGTCCTATTGTCTCAATCTTAATCATTTTATGCGGTATACCACATATCATACCTATGGTCTTAAATCGAAACGGTCGTTGGACTGGCCGATTGTAGTATTTTGATACAAATACAAATTTAACTCAAATTCTCACCATTTCAGTGTATAATATAGGTATGAACACACTTATATTATTAACATTATTTTCAGCGACATCAGCCAAATTCGATCTACCGACCGATTTATTGGCCTCATTGTGTTTCATTGAAAGCAGTTATAACATTAACGCAGTTCATCATGATGACGGCGGCGAAGATAGCCTAGGTGTTTGCCAAATTAAATTAAATACGGCTAAATGGTTAGGTTTTAAAGGAACTAAAAAACAATTAATGAATCCAGAAACCAACATGTATTATGCCGCTAAATATTTATCTTATCAAATAAAACGATATCATTCAGTTCAACGAGGCGTGATAGCGTATAATATGGGTAACGCAAAAAACTTGACTATTACAAAATATTCAGCTAAAGTATTTAAAAAATGGCACTCTACTCGAGGAACTAATGTCAGACGAACAGCAAGCTTCGAAGAACGATAAACAAAAACCTGATTTATCTTTGATTCCTTACGTAGCTCAAATAGCTGAAGCTCAAGCTTTTATGGTAGGCGAGCAAAAATACGGAAGATATAATTATTGTAAAGGGCATAAAGCAAGTCAACTTATGGCGGCTTTGTTAAGACACGCTTATGCGTGGTTTGAAGGGGAAGAAAACGATCCAGTAGACGGACAGCCACATTTAGGCTCTGTTAGAGCTTGTTGTGCAATGTTGTTAAGACAACAAGAATTAGGGACATTAATCGATGACAGACATAAAAACTGATAACACTAACGCTCAATTAGTACATCTTATTCAAATAGCTGTTGACTTATGTAACAGCGCAGCGCAAGATGTTAAAAGAGATGGATATATATCTCAAGGAACTATAGAATTTATAAATGAGTTTAAAAGTTCACATGATTTGTTGTGTGATTATTTAGATGACAAGAGTACTTTACAATAGGAGGGCCAAAATGGCTTTTAAAGAAGTAGTAGCACTAGAAGCTGACGTAACAATCGCTCTAGGCGGAATAAACAGAAAAACAAACAAAAAGAATCCTACAGAAATTGAAGGATACTACCTAGGCAAACGTGCCGTGGAAGATAAAAAGAAGAAATCAGGGGTTTCTTATATTTATTTTCTTCAAACAAACAAAGGAAACGTAGGCGTTTGGGGTAAAACAGATTTAGATCGAAAACTAATGAGCGTAACTCCAGGTCAAATGATTCGTATTACAGCAGCCGGTACTGTACCCACACCAAACGGCGATATGTATAAATATAAACTCGAAGTCGATCCAGACAACACAATCGACGTCTCAAATTTAGCTTCTGAAACTGTTAACGAGGCAGCCGATGAAACAGTCGATAACGGCGATGCTGACGAAGAATCAGAAGACACCGGGTACAATTATAATTCTGGCGTTGCTGGATTGTCAGCCGCAGCCAGTAACGCAAACAGCTTAAGCGCAGCCGAGCGTAAAGCACAAGTAGAGGCTTTGTTAAAAGGTAACAAACGTAAATAACATGCTTTTATGCAGACTTATAGCCCCAGGATGGGCTATAACTGATCAAAAAGTCATTGAAGGCTTGTTAACGGAAGAACAAGTCTTTAATTTTAATAGAAATCAACATTACAACGTTTATTATTTTCCTAATAATCCAAGTAGTTATACAGAAGAAATGTCTCCTATATCAGGCTCAGATATAGACACATTTTCTTATGTGTTTGTAGACATGGATCTAAAAGACGGTGTATATACAGATAAAGATGCTTTCCTGGCTAAAATAGCTGAATCCGGTATTTTACCAACCACAGTTGTAGACTCAGGCAACGGCATACACGTATATTGGTCTGTTACAGATTTAGACGCTAAATCTTACTTACGATTCCAGCGTAGGTTATTACGTTTTTTTCGTACAGACGAAGCTGTAGCTAAACTTCTTCAATTAATGAGACTTCCAGGCACTTTAAATACTAAAAAACAAGACAATCTTATACCGTGCGAGATTTTGTTTAAAGACGATACATCGTACACTTCTGAACAATTAGACAAGCTTCTACCGCCTATTTCTAGGGAAGACGAAGAATATTGTATAAATCATTATAATAAAACATATAATATTAATCAAGAAAACTATAAAATAACAGATACAATGCCTGCTAAATGGGGCAAACTACTGCATGAAAACGCCGAAGTTAAAAAAATATGGGGTACGCCGTCTGATGATAGATCTAAAAGCGATTTTAGATTGGCCCATATTATGCATGCAAACGAATTTACTAAACAAGAAGCTATGTCTGTTTTAGCTAACAGCGCAAAAGCTAGTCAACGAGCGCCTGTTCATAGAATCAATTACGCTTCTAATATAGTAGACAAAATATGGACTTATGAAGCTGCTGAAGACAAAAAAACAGTTAAACTCGCACCCACAGTAAGAGACATCCTAGCCAAAGGCGACGAAGCTCTATCCGGTACTAGATTCCCTTGTAGTAAGCTTATTGATGATACTGAACACGGATTCAGACTCGGCCAGGTAATCGGCATTATCGGAGGATCAGGAGTCGGTAAAACTACGTTAACATTAAATACGTTTTTATGGTTTGCTCAATATAACCCTGATTATCACCATGTATTTTTTTCATTAGAACAACCTTCAGGCGAAATAGCTCAACGTATTAAAACGATTTGTAACGGTAATGAATCGTTATATGATAAAATTCATATTGTTTCTAATTATAACGACGATGGAACTTATAATCATTTTTCAATGAAACTTATAGAAGAATATATCGCTCAACTAGAAGCTCAATCAGGTCATAAAATAGGCGCTGTAGTTATCGATCACATAGGTGTTTTAGACAAACAAAACAAGAATGGTGAAAACGAAGGATTGATAGGCGTTTGTCGTGAAATGAAAGCTGTAGCTGTAAAACTTAACATAATGCTTTTAATGCTTTCACAAGCCCCAAGAGAAAAAGCTGGAATCGGTGATTTAGAACTCGATAAAAACGCTGCCTACGGCACAGTGTTTTTTGAATCTTTCGTAGACTACTGTATATGCTTATGGCAGCCATTAAAACGCATGTATGCACAGGGCGCACCTACAGTAATCGCTTTAAAATTCGCTAAAATACGACATAAAAAACAACATCTAGATAGAATAAAAGAAGATGTTTGTTACCAATTTTATTTTGATCCATCTACTGAACGCCTCAGAGAAATGACACAAGACGAAGAAACCTCAGCTAAATATTGGGTAAATCAAGCTACTAATGCTAGGAAAGCCGATAAAAAGACTGATATAGTAACATATGAAAGTCGTAGAACAGAGGTAAAAATAGATGACTCAAAATCTAATCATCATTGATACTCTCGATAAGTTATTACACTTGATGGAATACTTGGAATCCAAAGATTTTATTGCTTTTGACACAGAAACTACCGGACTAACTAAACAAGATGAAATAATAGGGATGTCTGTGTGTGCAGACGAAACTGAAGCCTATTATATTATTATTGCTAAATATGACACCAGCACACAAAAACTTGTATACATAGATGAAATAAAATCGAATGTAATAAATCTTATAAAACTGCTTAAAACTAAAAACTTAATCATGCACAATGGTATTTTCGACTGTATGATGACTGAAGCTCATTTTAAAATAAGACTAATAGACAATTTACATACAGATACAATGATTTTAGCACATCTTTTAAATGAAAACCGTCGAGTAGGTTTAAAAGAACTAGGCCTTGAATACTTTGGTGAAGATTCTATAGAAGAACAAAAACTAATGAAACAATCTATAGCCGATAATGGCGGTAAAATAACTAAAACTGAATATGAAATGTGGAAAGCAGACAGTCAATTAATAGCTAGATATGGAGCTAAAGACGCTTTATTGACTTATAGATTATTCCAAATTTTAATACTAGAATTATATGATCAAAACCTAGAAAAATTCTTTTATGAAGACGAGTCTATGCCATTGTTACGAGGTCCTACGTATGATTTAAACACTACTGGGCTTCAGATAGATAATAAAGCACTTTTAACTCTTAAAAAAACATTACAAGCTGAATGTGAAGAAGCTAAACATTTCATTTATAAAGAAATAGAGCCACATATCAAAGAAAAATATCCAGGCACTAATAAAAAGAATACGTTCAACATAGGCGCAAGCTCGCAATTAGCATGGCTTTTATTCGTGCAACTCGATTTTACATTTAGTACGCTTACAGACGCAGGTAAAGAAGTTTGTAGAGGAATGGGCTTAAAACTACCTTATACTCCTTCAGCAAAACAAGAATTCATTCATCAATGCACAATCCGTAAAAACCAGGTGTATCAACCTGAGGCTAAAACTTCTAAAGGTATTATTAAAGCGAAAAAAATCAGAGATCCTTGGCATTACATCGCATGCGATAAAAAAACATTACAAAAATATGCAGACAAATATAAATGGATTGAAAAACTTCTAGAATATCAACGCAAAATGAAGCTTTTAAACACTTACGTTGAAGGAATAGAAGAACGAATCCAATATGGCATTATTAACCCAAGTTTCCTACAACACGGCACAACCTCAGGCCGATATGCATCACGGAATCCCAATCTTCAGAATTTACCTAGAGACGATAAACGAATTAAAACTTGTTTCATAGCACGCCCAGGTAAAATATTTGTAGGAGCCGATCAATCTCAACTAGAACCAAGAGTATTCGCTTATTTTAGTAAAGATCAAAGACTTATGGAAGCTTTCAGGGGCGAAGATGATTTTTATAGTGTTATCGGCATGAATGTTTATAATAAAACGGATTGTATTCCAAGGAAAGAAGGAAGTCCAGACGCTTTTGGAATAAAATACAAAAAACTTAGAGATATGTCAAAAACTATAGCATTAGCAGTTACTTATGGGGCTACTGCGCATCAATTAGCGCCTACTACAGGCAAATCTATAGAAGATACCCAACAAGATATTGACAATTATTTCGAAAGCTTCCCCGGTGTACAACAAATGATGCTAGAATCACATAAACAAGCCAAATGTAACGGATATGTTACAAATATATTTGGCCGTCCTAGACGAATGCCAGACGCCAAGAAAATCGATAAGATATACGGTAAAGCGCAACACAAGGATCTTCCTTATGAAATTCGTAATATGCTTAACCTAGCGGTTAATCATAGGATTCAATCAACCGGCGCTAGTATAATGAATCGAGCAGCTATTGCTTTATATAATAATTTCAATAAGTTAGGACTAAACGCTAAAATAGTTGTTCAAGTTCATGACAGTTTAGTCGTAGAATGCGATGAAAAAGACGCCGAAACAGTATCGTTATTACTTCAATCAGCTATGGAAGACACCGTTCATCTCGAAGGTATTCAATTTGAGGCTATTCCTAAAATAGGAAAAAATTTAGCAGAAGTATAATCGAGTATTGACTCATTATGAAACTTGTGTCATATTGAATATATGCGAGGGAATATGAAATTTAAATTGAATACATTGGTTATTAAGAGAATTTTAGCTTATCTACCTACAAGACTTCCAGTTGGAATGACTGAATTTAATAAATGGTCTAACTCTATTATTGAGTTGGTTGGACCTATTGCTGATGAGACAAGTTTAAAATGGGCTCTGGCCGTAGCTGTCCTGCATTTAGGCGAAACGGCTTCTTCTAAACCCAAAATGTATTTTGTTCGCAAACTCCTTAAAGGCGCAGCGAACCAAGTAGTTTCGCAAGTTATCCAAGACATTAAAGAAGCTCAAAAAGCAGCACAGGACGCTGCTAAAAAACAACAAGAAGAACAACAGCAGGCGGCTGCCCTGGCAAATCCTCCAGCGGGGGCAGCCGCTTCAGACTTACAAGTGGCAAATGAACAACAAGGAATTCAAAAAGCTTAAAAACTCATGGTATGAGAAATTAAAAAAATCTGGGTTTGAAGACATTGAGTATAAAGACGGTAGTTTAAAATCTTCTGCGTTTAGAAGACAAAGAGATAAAAATAAACATTATACTCAAATCCAAATAGATGCGGTTCAAGCTTATTACAGGATGGCATTTCATTTTTTACATGAATATGAATTCGAATCTGAGTTCGATCGCATAGTATGGGAGTACCATACGAATGGTATAGGCACTCGAAGTATATCAAAACTTTTACAAAAAGTTAATTTATCCGGAACGAGTAAAACAAAAATATGGCTAACAGTGAAAAAACTACGCGAGATAATGAAACGCAGGTATTTACAACCATGACAGATTTTACAGGGTTATATGACATCAGAGACATGCAGGAACTTGATAAGAACTTTATTATTGCTAGTTTTCTTAACGGCAATTATTATGGCAATTCTTGGTTCAACATGATCGATAAATCGGTGTTTATGCAGAATTACAAACAAGTAATCGAGCATTTCATCAATAGTCCTAATTTTACTGTTAAAATAGCATGTCCTTCTGACGATCATTCCATAATCATTGGATACAGCATACTCAGCGCTGACTACCAAGGCATTATGTGGGTGTATGTAAAAAAAGATTGGCGTAACAAACGTGTAGGAACTAACTTGCTTCCTCAGTTTCCTACATATGTAACACATCTTACTGATTCTACTAAAGATTTAGTCAAACAAAAGTTTCCAAACATCGTTTTTAACCCATTTGCAATAAAATAAGGAGTCATATGTCTAAAAAACAAGGAAAAAAGCTTTCAGTACCTAGAGAATTGGAAGAAATCGAAAGAGAAAACAGTGAACGCTGTTTTAGAGCGGGATTGTTACAATATCAAATTAGAATTTATTCTAAAGAACTGGATTATATCAATAACAGACTCGAAGCTATTAACCGCGAAGCAGCCGCACGTAAAGAACTAAATGCACAAAAACAAACTCAAACACAGGAGACCCCAAGTGCTCAAAACTAAAGTAACATACGCAGTCCTACACAACCCAGTATTCGTCAAAGATGTAGGTCAACTTAAAGCAACATTAGATAGGTCAGAATTTAGTCAAGATCGTAAATTCGATATGGCTTTATTGTCATCGCCTGAAACAGGTTCTTTTTTATTATTAAGCTTAACAGCTAAAGTATCTAAAAAACCCGTTGAAATCGTTATTCCGATGACTAACGTATCTCATTTCATTTTAGCTGAGCCTGTGTGAAACGAATAATTCGACCTAAGCAAGAAACACCACAAGCGGACATAGACAAGTTTTATGGCCGTCAGTTTAATATCACTCAATTTTTGTTTGATAAACAACTTGCTTTTGTCGAAGATCCTGCACCTTTTAAAGTAGCGGTATGTTCGCGCCGCGCCGGTAAAACAATAGCTTGTGCGGCTCATTTAATACACACTGCTATAAATAATAAGGATTCTACTAATTTATACATAACTTTGTCAGGAACAAGCGGCAAACGTATTATTTGGAAAGAATTCAAAAAAATCATTAAAAATTTTGATCTTAAAACTAAAATAAATGATTTAGAACTATCAATAACATTCCAAAATGGTGCAGTAATTTATATCGTAGGAGCTAAAGATGCGACAGAAATTGAAAAATTTCGTGGTTTACCTATCAAACTTTGTTATATTGATGAGTGCCAAAGCTTTCGTGAGTATATTAAAGATCTTATCGATGATATTATTGGTCCCGCTCTTATTGACTACGCGGGGTCTCTTTGTCTTATTGGCACTCCAGGTCCGGTTCCAACGGGCTATTTCCACGAATGCGCTGTCTTGTCAAAAGAATGGGCGAAGCATCATTGGACGTTTTGGGACAACCCGTTCATACCGATCACTTCTAAAATGACCCACCAACAGGTATTTGATCGAGAAATGCGACGCCGAGGAACGACTATAAACGACCCTAGTATACAACGAGAGTGGTTCGGCAAATGGGTATTAGATTCAGATTCATTACTTATACATTACGATTCTAACAAAAACCATTATTTCGATTTACCTGCAAAAAACAAGTACCACTATGTATTAGGAATCGATATCGGATACAAAGACGCTGACGCATTAGCCGTATTAGGGTATTCAGATGATGATCCTATGACTTATCTAGTCGAAGAAGTAGTTACTCCTAAACAAGGTATAACCGAATTAGTTCAACAAATTCAAATACTTCAACAAAAATACGACATAATCAAAATGGTCATGGATATGGGCGGTTTAGGTAAAAAAATCGGCGAAGAAATCATACGTCGATATCAAATCCCGGTAGAAGCCGCTGATAAAACCAGAAAAATGGAAAACATAGAATTAATGAACGATGCTTTACGCACCGGTAAGCTTAAAGCTAAATCTGATTCTAAGTTCGTACAAGACTCGTATCTAGTTGAAATTGATAGAGATAAATCAAAACCTGACAGAATAGTAGTAAGCTCTCGATATCACTCAGATATTATCGATGCAGTGTTATACGCGTTTAAACTTAGTCCTGCTTACGCTTATGAACCTCCTAAACCTCAATACCCCAAATGGGGTACCAAAGAATGGGCCGACCAACAAGAAGACAAAATGTTCGAGGCTGAACTAGAAGGTCATTTAAAAGAACAAGAACATCAAAAATGGCTAAACGGCGAATTTGATGAATTTTAACGCAATTTAACGTTAAATCAACGTATTTTATCAAGTAATGGACATTTTGACTAACCTGAGGCCAAGGAGTCTTAAATGCTACCTTTTCTTAAAAAGAAAGACGCTGGAATCGCCACTGTAATCATAAAACACCGAAATCCTGACACCGTAGAACCTAGTGAAAACACTAGTGAATCTAAAAATTACATGGAAGAATGCGTCGAAGAACTTATACATGCAATTCATTCAAAAGACGTTAAAGCTGCTACACAAGCTTTAAAAGATCTATTCCAAGAAATGGAAGAACAACCTCACCACGAAGGTGAACACATAGAAAAAGGTGAGGAGTAACATGCCATTAATTCACGGTAAGTCTAAAAAAGCTTTTGAACACAACGTTAAAGCTGAAATGGAAGCTCATCCAGGACCGGAGCACAGAGCCCAAAACTTAGCTATCGCTTATTCAGTTAAACGTAAAGCTCAGAAAAAAAAGATGGCTGAAGGCGGTGAAATCTCCGCACACGATGAAAAACGTCCTATGCCAAACGACGCATACCATGATTCTAAAGAAGTTCACCATAATGAACAAAAAAAGCCATTAATGCATACAAATTGGACAAACGCTCCTGAAGACAAAATGGCTCAAAAACCTAAAATTCAACCACTTAGCCAGCCTAAAATGGTACAATCCTCAGTAATCAAAGCTAAACGCCAAGGACAATCAGACGAAATCCCTTCTAGTCATATAAACTCAAAACTTGCCGACATCGAGCGTCATTTACAAGAAATGGCTAAACCAGAATCAGAATCTCATCCTCAAGACTGGACTAAAGAAGAAGACGCCAAAAAAATGGGTAAATCCCCAGACATGGCACCAGAACATAGTACTCATAAAAAGCCTTACGCTAAAGGCGGTATGATTGAAAGTTCAGACGAACATCCTCATGAAAACAAATACATGGATGATATCGAAGACCTTACACCTAGTCATGACGAAGGCGATATGTATGCCGAAGAACATGACGAAGAAGGTCAAAACCGACAAGGTCCAGCAGTCCCAGACATGGAACACCCACATAACAAATATCAACGTAAACTTTACGCTCAAGGCGGTGAAGTTGATATTCACCACGACATGATGGAACAGCCTGAAGACGAAGAACAAGAAGAACACCAAAATTCAATCGCTGCGGCTGTTATGGCCAGAATGAAGCGTAAGCAAGAAAGCATGTCAGGTGATCCAGGTTACCCAGTAAAAATGGCTGAAGGTGGCGAAGTAGACCTTAGCCGTAACGCTGATGAAGACCCTAACATCGAAGATGATTTGTCTTTTGAAGCTCTTAAAAAAGAAAACTATAGTGAATCTGAAGGGTTAGATGAATTAGACCGACCTGAAGATGAACAAATGCATAACGATCCTAGGGAAGACCACGAATCAGATAAACATGATATGGTCGAATCTATCCGTCGTAAAATGAAACACCGACAATTTTAAAGGTTTGAATGAAATTAGAAAACATCAAAGATCTACAAAAAGTAATTCAATTGTGCAGAAAATCAGGAGTCGATTCAATCCGTATTGATAACGTAGAATTTCATCTAGGCCCTAAACCTATGCGGTATTCTAATAAAGCGTTAAAATTAGAAGAATCAACTACTTACGCCCCAGGCGGGATTACAGCAGACACACAAGTACCTGTACCGCCTATGCCAGACGAGTTAACGGAAGAACAACTACTGATGTGGTCAGTTCAAGAGCAAGAAGGCTTAACTAAAAACTAATAGGAAGTTGACGTGAAAGTAACTCCCACACAACCTAAGTCTAGAATAACGTTTAAGACTAAACAGCAAACTGATAGTCTTACGTTAGCTCAATGGTGGCTAGAAAAAGATGCTAACAAGGCCGCTGCGTTAATGCTTACTATAGCTGCCCATTTAAAAGAAACCCAAGCTTATAGATACCGCCAAACAGCTATTTTTGCTAGACTTTATGGTAACCAGAGCTTATACAGCTTCGCCGGTAATAACATTTCTAAAATGGATCAAACTACAGGACTTCCTCAAGAACGCCCTACATTCAACTTAGTGCAGTCAGCCACAGACACGCTAGTGTCTCGTATAACTCAGTCTCGTCCCCAGCCGGTGTTCCTTACTAATGGCGGGGATTATAAACAACGTACATTAGGTAAAAAGCTTAATAATTTCGTTCAAGGTGAGTTTTATAGCTGTAAAACCTATGAAAAAGCTTCTACTATCCTCCGAGATGCATTAGTCCAAGGAACCGGCATAATGCACGTATACGAAGACCAAGACTGCCGGGTAGCTATGGAGCGCGTTCTATTAACTGAACTGCTTATAGACCCTAATGAAGCGATATACGGCGAACCTAGACAAATATACCGTATGAAACTCGTAGACCGCGAAGTATTAATGGCTAACTTCCCAGAATTTAAAGATAAAATCGAAATAGCTACTAAAGCTTATGCCGATAATTCACCGGATACGTCTAAAACCGTTTCAGACTTAGTAATGTGCGTAGAAGGCTGGCATCTAAGATCAGGTAAACTAGCTAAAGACGGTAGACATACGTTAGCTATTTCTTCAGGCTTCTTAATAGACGAACCATATGTAAAAGACAGATTCCCTTTTACATTCCTCCATTATTCACCTAGATTGTTAGGATTCTGGGCTCAAGGATTAGCTGAACAATTAATGGGCACACAACTCGAATTAAACAGCTTATTATTCACTATAAGCCGTTCTATTAAACTGGTAGGGGTACCACGCATATTCGTAGAAGACGGGTCTAAAGTCAGTTCAGCGCATTTTAACAACGAAATAGGATCTATCATCAAATACCGTGGTATTAAGCCTATGTTTGAGACCCCTCAATCTAACGCAGCTGAATTATACGCTGAACGAGACAAACTAATAGCCTACGGATACCAGCAATGCGGTGTATCAGCTTTACAAGCTTCTAGCCAAAAACCTTCAGGACTTAATTCAGGCGAAGCTATAAGGACTTACGATGACATTAGTACAGACAGGTTTGCTAGTTTATCTCGCAGGTACGATAATTTTTTTATTGATTTGGCCTATCAGATTATTGATCTCGCACGAGACATCGCTGAAAGAGACGGGCGTTACTCCACAGTATATCCAAACAAGAACACGATTAAAGAAATCAATCTCAAAGCAGCCGACCTCGTCGAAGACAAATTCGTTATCCAGTGTTACACGCAGTCTTCATTACCTAAAGACCCAGCTGGCCGACTTGCTAAAATTACAGAAATGGTCCAGGCCGGGATGATAAGCCTTCAGGAAGGCCGTAGACTTTTAGACTACCCAGACCTCGAATCCATCGAAAAATTAGCTAATGCCGGTGAAGAACGTATATTCCAAATTTTAGACGAAATCATCGAAGAAGGTAAATACACGCCTCCTGATCCGTTTATGGACCTCCAGTTAGCTACCCAGCTCACGACCCAGTATATCAATTTATATAGTCAAGCTAAACTAGAAGAATCTAAAGCCCAGTTATTACGAGACTTTTTTGCCCAAGTACAAACTTTAAAACAAGCTGCGATACCTCCACAACCTATGCAACCGACACCACAAGCTAACCCGCAGCCTTTACCACAATCACCATTAGTACCAAACACTAACCCACAAGGACAATAAACAAGGAAAGTTATGAAAATCCAACCAGTAGCAGGACCGCAAGCCATTCAGCAAACAACTACTCACAACACAGACGCTCGGGCTAGAGCTATTAACGCTTTTATGGGGCAACAAGCTTCAGCTCCTTCCCAAGCTCCACAACAAGCCGAACACCCAGTAGCTAATCCTTCGTCGGTATCGCCTGAAGAAATGACTGCTATTTCACCAACTATTCCAGAGCCTAATATCGATGCATTACAAGCTATTCCTAAATCTACTCCCGAACAACCAGTAGCTATTAAAAACCCTGAAGAACCTAAAACTGAAGTAGATCCAGAAACAATAAAACAATTTGAAAACCTCAAGCGTCAAGAACGCCAAATGCGATTACGTGCTCAGCAACGTGAAAGACAACTTAAAGAGCGTGAAATTGCGTTAAAAGCTAAAGAAGAAGCTTTCCAGCAACAATCTCAATCTCCTCAAACAAAAGGCTTTATTCCTCAAGATCGTCTTAAACAAGATCCTATGTCCGTATTAGCCGAAGCCGGGGTGTCATATGACGATCTAGTTCAGCAGATTATTAACCAAAAACCCGAAGATCCTCGTTTAAATGCCCAATTAAGCGGTTTAAAAGCTGAAATCCAGGCACTTAAAGATCAAGCCGAACAGTATCGCAAATTACAAATCGAACAACAAGATCAATCATATAAAGCAGCCGTAAACCAAATCCGTATGGATGTCAAAAACTTAGTCACTCAAGATCCAGAATTCGAGACCATTAAAGTTACTAACTCTATAAACGACGTAGTACAGCTTATAGAAGAAGTCTATAAAAAAGACGGTATTCTTATGACCGTTGAAGAAGCTTCCCGCGAAGTAGAAAACTACCTGGTCGACGAAGCTTTAAAACTTACTAAAATCCAAAAGTTACAGAAAAAGTTACAGCCGAATGTAACTCCAAAGCAGCCACAATCTGTACCTCCAAAGCAGCCACAACCTATGAAAACTTTAACTAATGCAGCCTCATCCGGGCGGAAGTTGTCAGCACGGGAAAGAGCTATTTTAGCGTTTAAAGGTGAACTTAAGTAATAGGACTAGCCCTTAACACCAAGTAAACCAGTGAGTCGTCGTAAGGCGCTGTAAGCGTTTATAAGGTAAACGTTTGTTTACATTCCGTAAACAGCGTAACAACTAATTTTAAATCAAAGGATTTTAAAATGTCAGCAGTTTATGCAAATAGTGCCAATCAGATACAGGCACTAAAAGAATTATATACCGATGACAAGGAATATATGAAGGATCTCGTTTATAAAGAGAATCCATTCCTTGCATTGGTTCCTAAAAATGAATCACCAGACGGGTTTGCCGGTAAATATATCCCTGTTCCCTTGGAATATGGAACTCCGCAAGGTCGTTCACATAGTTTCAGTAACGCTCAGAATCAACAAACTCCTACAAGTTTGGCTTCGTTTTTCGTTTATGTAATTTCTGACTACCAACTCGTCACAATTACAAACCTTTTAATGGAACAAACGAAATCAAATGCAGGTGCGTTTGTTGATGCTGCCAAACTTCAAATGGATGGCGGATTCCGCAATATTACCAATAACATCGCTTTCGAATTGTTTGGCGATGGAACCGGTACTCGCGGTATTTCTACATCTAGTTCTACTCAAAACGGTGTAGTAGCAGGCGGAACTGTTCTTCCTTTAAGCAATGCTCAACAAATCGTTGCTTTCGAGGTTGGAATGCTTCTAGTCGCTTCTAGCTCAGCTGGAGGTGCTCCTTCGTCTGACACTGTGTTTATTACAGCAGTAGACCGCGCTAACGGTATCATATATGGTACTGCATCTGCGTCTAGTTTGTCTGGTAACTGGGCTATCGGTTCAGGATCAGCTTATTTGTCGATTTCCGGTGACCTTCCTGCCGGCGGAGCTTCTAGCACTTCTAGCTATTTAGCTTTGTCAGGTTTGGGCGCTTGGATTCCAGTAAGCACACCTGCATCTAACGATAGTTTCTGGGGTGTTAACCGTTCAGCAGACCCTACTCGTTTAGCTGGATTACGTTATAACGCTCAAAGCTTCACAATCGAAGAAGGTATGACTAACGCGTTAGCATTCTTGAATCGTGAAGGCGGAAAACCTGATCTTTGTATCATGGATTTCGCTAGTTATGCAGCTTTAGTTAACACTTTAGGTGCTAAAGTTCAATACGTTCAAGTTAACCATGACGAAGTCGAAGTAGCTTTCGAAGGTATTACTTTCCAGTCTGCTTATGGCCGAGTTACTGTGTTGGCTGACCGTTCGTGCCCTCCTCAAACTGCTTACTTGTTGACTATGTCGACTTGGAAGCTTAGAAGTTTGGGTAAAGTGCCTCACATACTCACATATGGGATGGAAGGCCTCGAAGGATTGCGCGTAGGAAACGCAGACGCTTTGGAGATCCGTATCGGTTACTACGGTAACTTGATCTGTTCAGCTCCAGGTTGGAACTGCGTAGTTCAACTTAGCGCTTAATAGTTAGAATTCAAAAATATCTTTTTGAGACAGAGGATAAAACCTCTGTCTTTTTTTATTGCTTTTTGTTAAAATAGATGTAGAATAAACAACGGAGGAAATATGAATATATCTATCATAGAAGCATGTGCAGAAATATTTAAAAATTTAAAATACATGCCATTTGCTCAAAAAGTTGAAATTATTAATAAAATTCGTCTTGAATTAGCAAAATATAGTCCTTTTAATACTGAGCCTGTGGATTGTGTCCAATGGATTCCTAATGAACTAGTTCAAGCTAATGATTATAATCCAAATACAGTTGCTCCACCTGAAATGAGACTTCTTGAATTATCTATTCAAGAAGACGGGTATACGCAACCTATTGTTTCTTGGGCTCGTGATAATATGTATGAAGTTATAGATGGGTTTCATAGACATCGAGTAGGCAAAGAATCTAAAATTATTCAAAAACGGATACACTCTTACCTACCAGTAGTGATCATTAACAATGACCGAACTGACAAAGGAGACCGCATGGCCAGTACCATACGTCATAATAGAGCGCGAGGAAAACATGGTGTAGAAAGTATGAGTGATATAGTTGTAGAGCTTAAAAAACGAAATCGTTCTGATGAATGGATAGCCAAGCATTTAGGAATGGATGCTGATGAAGTATTGAGACTATGCCAAGTTTCTGGTCTCATAGAAATATTTAGCGATACTGAATTCAATAAATCTTGGGATATAGAAATAGTTGATGATAATATTGACGGGGAATTATTAGATGATTAGAATATTTCATCCATGGGATAAATGGGAAGACTATAAACATAATTTTTATGGCGGAATATGTGAATATGGGCATGATAGGACGCTTGAAACTTGCGCATTGTTATTAAAAGATTTATCTAAATTTGAAACAGCATTAAAAATTATAATTAATGAATGGCAATATAGTTGTGAACACAATCTTACTAATGAAAATATGAATAGAATCGCTTATTTAGGTCAGGCTGCGAATGCTTTAATAAATAAAGTCCCATATAATATTAGCATGGGCAGCTATAATTTGTTATCATTAAAAGAGCAACAAGCAGCAGATTCGTTAGCTAAAAAGTATTTAAATTTATGGTTGGAAAGACACAATGAGTATATTAAAAAAATATAATAATATTAATGTTTTAGAAGCTGCAATAGAACGTATATCGTTTATATTTGATAATTTCGAACGTATATATTTAAGTTTTAGTGCTGGAAAAGACAGCACTGTAATGCTACATTTAGTAATGGCCGAAGCAATTAAAAGAAACCGCAAGATTGGAATATTGTTAATTGATCTAGAGGCACAATATAAATTAACTATAGAACATGCAGAAAAATGCGTCGATTTATATAAGGACAACATAGAGCTGTATTGGTGTGCTTTGCCTCTAAATCTTAGAAATGCTGTATCTAATTATCAACCTCAATGGCTTGCTTGGGACCCTAATAACAAGGATATGTGGGTTAGACAACCTCCTAAATGTGCTATAACTGATGAAACCGCGTTTTCATTCTTTCAACGAGGAATGGAGTTTGAAGAATTTGTGCCGCTATTCGGAGAGTGGTACGCCCAAGAAAAAATGTGCGCCTGTCTCGTTGGTATTAGAACGGATGAAAGTCTTAACCGATTTAGAACTATTGCATTAAAATCTAAAAGTAAGTATAAAAATAAAAACTATACAACTAAAGTTACCGATAATGTATTTAATATATATCCGATTTACGATTGGTCTGTGTCAGATTTATGGCATTATCATTATTTGAATCCAGGACTTCCATTTAATAAAATTTATGATCAAATGCATAAAGCAGGTCTTTCACCTACACAAATGCGTATTTGTCAGCCTTACGGGGATGATCAACGCAGAGGATTGTGGCTTTATCACGTTCTTGAGCCCCAAACATGGTACAAAGTTGTATCGAGAGTTAACGGTGCTAACTCAGGCGCTTTATATGTACAAGAATCTGGCAATATGACAGGCTATACAAAAATATCAAAACCAAATAACCATACATGGAAATCTTTTTGTAATTTACTATTAAGCAGTTTACCTAAAAAGACACAAGAACATTACATTACTAAATTCAAAGTGTTTATAAAGTGGTGGAAGTTGAGAGGATATCCAGACGGGCTTCCAGACGAAGCCCCCCTAGTATTGGAAAATAAGCGTATTGCACCTAGTTGGCGTCGTTTATGTAAAGTATTATTGCGAAACGACTACTGGTGTAAAGGATTAGCGTTTACTCAACCTAAATCTGCCGCTTATGACAAATATTTAGAACTTAAAAAAACTAAAATATTGTTAAAACAACCTAACAACGAGGAAAATGAATGAACTTTGTTTTAAAAATGGAAAATATAATATCCAATAAGACAGATAATGTAAATTATATTTTCCATTATGGTGATTCAACCATTAAGGAGTCCGAATGAGATATTTATTAATAATCCTAAGTTTAGCAAGCTGTACAACGGCTGAATTTAACATGTCATCTTGCGCTAAAATGTGCGGTATCCGTGGTGTAGAAACGTTATCTAGCGAACATGCTAGTGAAGCGTCTACAGTCCGATGCGAATGTTTACGCAGAATCGATCCTAAAAAGTAGGGTGATTATGAGTAAACCTACTGAATTAGAAAAATTGTTATGCGATCATGAACCTAGAGCCATTTTTTTTGGTATAAGTAATCAAGTTTTAACTTGTCAAAAATGTAAAATTAAACTTAGATTATCTGATAATGAGTATAGGGACTGGATGTTTCTCGGTAACTTGTATAGAGATCCAGACAAACAATGGATTTATAATTTCGTCGAGGTCGAAGATGAATAAACAGTTACACGTTAGTTGTAAACACTCATTAAGCTGCAAACACTTAGATCTAGAGCGCGGTATAGAATACGTTTGGTATGATCCTATTAACGATGAATTGTTTTTATCATTTTTAAACCCTGATTGTCCTGCACAACAAAAATATCGTCATACTTGTTGGATAAACTCAGATAAAGGATTATATACAAAAGCCACATACGTAGGTAAATATTCATGAACCACTACGGCCAAATCAAACATATATTATATAATAACGAATTTAGCCATAAGTTCTTAGTCAAATACGCTTATGAGTGTGCGTGTTATGCTAACTCCTTAGTCCCTAACCCTAAGCCTGAGGCAGTTAAATGTTTAGACCTAGTTAAACAATGGCTAGACGGCAAGGATATAAGTAATAACGAATTAAAACAAGCTGCTAATGCTGCTTATGCTACTGGTTATGCTGCTGCTAGTTATGCTGCTGCTAATGCTGCTGCTGCTGCTGGTTATGCTGCTAATGCTGCTAGTTATGCTTATGCTGCTACTAATGCTGCTGCTGCTGCTAATGCTGCTGGTTATGCTGCTGCTTATGTTAATAAAAGTTATAAAACTGGTATTAAACATTGTTACGATTTGTTAATAAACATGATTACTGAAATGTCTGAACTCGAAAAATTATTATTAAATATAAAAATAAAAAGTGGAGGATGAATGAAATTAACATTTGTAGGCGATACACCTAGTCGATTGAACATCAGTCCAAACGTACCATTTCTAGGCACTAGAAGTTACACTGTTTTACGTAAATGGCTGACAGTGTTCGATACGGCCAGTTTAATAACGTTTACTAATAGCTCGCCTAATGAATTGTCTAACTTAGATAAAACTAGTAAAATCATAGCATTAGGTAATAAAGCTTCTGTTAGACTTACAAAACTTAATATTCAACATTTTAAACTTCCTCATCCTAGTCCTAGGAATCGTCAACTAAACGATATCGATTTTATAAGTCGTAAACTAGCAGACTGCCGAGATTGGATTACAAATGATTAAACTTCTAGCAATCGTAGCCATGCTCCCCGGTGCATTAGGTTTGTCAATAGTGTTAATATCATTACTTACGAGACAATTAAGCGTATTTTCGTATAAAACTTTTATTTTTATGATAAACGTTCTTATTTGGCTCGGGCTTTTTTGGGGCATGAGTGTTATACTAAACTAATGGATTATTTAACTGAAGCTGAACGAATCATAGAATCTAACGATTTACCGCCTAAACTTTTAGTGCGATATATGCTCAATTGTGCTGAATATGTGAATATGTTTAGAACAAAAAATAATGCTATAAGAGAAATAGCTTTAAACCTAGTTAAATTGTGGCTAGATAATAAACAAATAGATATGGATAAATTAGAAGAAATCGCATACCAAACAATAATTGGTGAAGCTTATACGTTTAATATAGCTTACGCCGTTGTGTGCCCACAGAATGCAAACAGAGCAGCCATAAGCGCGTTATACAATATATCATACATTGTGTCTTTTGAAGGACAACAAAATCGGAACCATTGCATAGCGAAGTGCTACGATTTATTATTACAAATAATTAACGAAATGTCTGAACTCGAAAAACTTTTATTAGATATAAGGATATAAAATGAAATTTACAACTCCATTCGCAGAAACAGTTTTTAAACAAAAATATAGCCTAGATGGCCAAGAATCATGGGAAGACACATGTTTACGCGTAGTTACAGCAGTTTGTGGCCAGCTTTTAGACTCAAAAACAAAAGAAAAAATATTAAAACTTATGGTAGAACGTAAATTTATACCGGGGGGCAGGTATTTATACGCAGCGGGTAGACCTTATCACCAAGTAAACAACTGCTTTTTATTTAGGGCTGAGGATTCAAGGGAAGGCTGGGCAGATGCCGTAAACAAAGCTGTATCTGCGCTTATGACAGGCGGCGGTATAGGATTTAACTACAATAACTTACGTCCTGAAGGCGCTAAAATCAACCGTACAGGAGGCATGTCTACAGGACCTATTGCGTTGATGAACATGATTAACGAGGCGGGCAGGTATGTAATGCAAGGCGGCCAAAGACGGTCAGCTATATATGCAAGTTTAGGTTGGGATCATGCAGATATCTTCAAATTCATGCACGTTAAAGACCATTCGCCTGAGCTTAAAAGTATTAAAGAAAAAAATCTGACGTTTGCGTTACCTATGGAACTTACTAATATTTCTGTAGACTATAATACAGAATTTTTTATTGCTATAGAAGATGAAACTCATCCTAAACACGAATTAGCTAAACGAGTATGGCTTGAGAATTGTAAACAAGCGTTTAGTACTGCTGAACCCGGTATGGCTTTTAATTTCATGAAAGACAATGAAAACCTAAGGAATGCATGCACAGAAGTAACTAGTGAAGATGACAGCGATAAATGTAATCTCGGCACAGTATGGATTAACAGGTTTAGAGAACGTAAAGAATTCGCCGAAGCCGTTAAACTATCTACGTTGTTTTTATTATGCGGAAGTATTTATTCAGACGTGCCTACTCAAAAAATCAAAGACATAGGACTTAAAAACAATCGTATTGGATTAGGATTAGGCGGTATTCACGAGTGGCTAATGCAACGAGGATACGAATATGTAGTGGCTCCAGAACTCCATAAATGGCTTGCAGTATACGAACAAGAATCTGACGGTGCAGCCTTCGTAGGTGCTAAACAACTTAATGTAGCCGTTCCTAAAGGTGTTAGGGCTATAGCACCCACAGGAACGATAGGTATTATAGCCGAGACTACTACAGGCATAGAGCCATTGTTTTGTAAGTCTTATTTACGCCGGTATTTTAAAGAAGGCAAATGGCTACACCAATATGTTGTAGATGGCTCAGTAAAACGTATGCTAGACCAAGGTATTAACGTCGATCATATTCAAGATAGTTATGACTTAGATTTTAAACAAAGAGTCAAATTTCAAGCCGATGTACAAAACTACGTTGATATGGCTATAAGTTCGACATGTAATATGCCCCCGTGGGGCAGTGATAAAAACAATGAACAAACAGTTGAAAAATATAGTAACATTCTTTTAAAATATGCTAAACGATTGCGAGGGTTTACAGTTTATCCAGACGGATGCCGAGGCGGCCAACCTTTAACAAAATGTGATCTAAAAGAAGCTTTGGCTAACGAAGGCACGGTTTTTGAAGAAAAAGAACATGAATGTGTCGGAGGCGTCTGCGGATTATGAATACGAAGCTAGTGAGCGTAACTCCTAATTCTGAAAACACGATTATGTATATCGCTAGAGTTTCTAATCCAGACAATCAAACTAGCGGAAGTACTAAACTTTTAGGATATTGCATAAAACACGGACATTGGTCTGTGTTTGAGCACGCTAGTATGACAATTGAAATCGAAACTAGTAGAGCTATAGCTACTCAGATTTTAAGGCATAGGAGTTTCACTTTCCAAGAATTTAGTCAAAGATACGCAGAAATCTCAAACGATAGTATAGAATATTATGAAGCTCGTCGTCAGGATTCCAAAAACAGACAAAATAGTATTGATGATATGAATCTAGCTGACAAACTCTGGTTTAAAACTGCTCAAGAAAAAATATGGAATACCAGCATATCCAGTTATAAAGAAGCTATTTCTAGAGGAATAGCCAAAGAACAAGCTAGGATGTTGTTACCGCTTAACACAAAAACTAAAATTTATATGACAGGTAACTTAAGGAATTGGATACATTATATTGATTTAAGGTCTGCTAACGGTACTCAAAAAGAACATATGAATATAGCTGAGTCTATTAAACAAATTTTTATTACGCAGTTTCCTAATATTTCTAAAGCAAAAGGATGGATATGAATTACAGAAATGAAGTAAAAAGAACAATCGCTGGGCACGTACCTGAAAACCAATATATTACAATGGGAAGTCTAGGACTTGCTGGGGAATCCGGTGAAGTAGCCGATTGCGTTAAAAAGTATTTATATCATGGCGTTAAATTCGACAGGGATAAGTTTTTAAAAGAACTGGGCGATGTGCGTTGGTATATGGAAGTATTATGTATTGCATTAGACACAGATATGAAAGAAATCGAGACATTAAACGTTAATAAACTTAGAACTAGATATCCCGAAGGATTCAGCACACAAGCCAGTGTTGAAAAACTCGATGAAAAATGAGATAACATGCGACATTCTCAAGTATTATCATGCAGATGCTTATAAGGTTCAATTTAGATATAAAGACCATATACAAAATTTTTATATCAGTTATCAATTTTTCGTTACTCGAAGTAGTGAATATATTAAAAAAACTATTGAAAAAGAACAAATTGTGTTTAAGCAATATATTCAGTATCAATACGATTTAAAAGAAATTGAATTAGAATTATTAGATACGGATTTTTGGGATACGCTAAAAAGCGTTGATTTCCCTGTCTGAGACATAAAAAGAAATAATTTGAAACTTAATCAAACATGAGTTAACTTCATATAAGGAGGATATATGAATATAAAAGATCTACAAGCTAGTTTAGAATACCTGTTTAAGGCAGAAATCACGCCATTTATTTGGGGCCATGCCGGAATAGGTAAGTCTACAATCGTTAAACAATACGCCGAATCGAAGGGATACAAGTTCTTCCCTTTTTATTTAGGCACACAAAGCGATTTAGGCGATATATTAGGGCTAGCTAGTTTTGTCAAAGATTCTAAAGGATCAGAAATTGCTACTCATTTTGCACCGCCTGAATGGATCAAAAACATGATCGATTTTTGTAATGAAAATCCTGAATCAGGCGCAGTAATATTTTTAGACGAATTTAACCGCGCTAGACGAGATATTCTAAATGGTATGTTTTCTTTAGCTTTAGATAAAACATTTCATACACTTAAGTTCCCTAAGAACTGCTACATAGTAGCAGCGGGTAATCCGCCTACAGAAGAATACTATGTAACTGACGTTAATGAGACTGCGCTTATGGCTAGGTTTTGCCATATTAAGCTTGAGCCAACATTCCAGGAATGGGTTACTTATGCGCAGTCTAATAAATTCGAATCCTCATTAGTATCTTTTATCCAAGAACAACCTGATCTTTTGGAAGACGCTAAATCGACGTTTACTTTACCCGTTAAAGTAGACAGACGTTCGTATGAGCGGGTAAACAAACTGTTTAACGTCAAAACGCCTATGAACTTGTTAGAACAGCTTATGCAAGGTATTATAGGCATTGAAAGACTTGTAGCATACAAACTTCATTTACAAAGCCAAGAAAAAGTTTTAACAGGCGAAGAAGTGCTACTAGGCCAAAGACTTAACCTGGTAGAAAAATGGTCTAATCCTATAGACATTAAAGCAAGCCTAGTGTCAGGTACTTGTGATAATGTGTTTAGTTTATTGGTAGCTAAGTCTAAAGAAACTGAGAATTTGACTAAAGAAGAATCTGACAATTTCATGAAATTCATAGAAGTTTTACCTAAAGATACAGCTTACCCATTGCTTAAAAAGTTGTTAGCAGAAGACCTTAAATTGTTTAAAAACTTTATTAGGTCTCCAGACTACGAACCTAAACTTCTAGTTATTACTAGATCAGCTAAAGGCCTAACAAATGGATAAACTTACACACGCCATAGTTAGATTGTTTAACGAAGAACGGTTTTATGCTGAGCTTCTTATTCATATGGATAGAATCATAACTGATAAAATCCCTACAGCTGGCGTGTGTATTAAGTCTAACGTACAATTACATATAAACCCTAAATTTTTCGAAAGTTTAACTCAAGACGAACAAATAGCTATTCTTAAACATGAATGTCAACACATACTTAACAACCATATAAACAGGTTTAAAGACTTAGCGCCTGAAGTTTATAACAACGAGTCTAAAGACGTTGCTGATGCTATTATAAACAACTTAAAATTTCAAAGTCTTAATATAGCGGCTGATTGCGCGATTAACTCAGGGATTAAACATATACCTGAATTCGGCATGCTTCCTGAGAAATTCGGCCTTAAACCTGGCGAAACTATGGAGTATTACGCCGAACAGCTTAAAAACAACGATAAACTCAAACAAATGATTGATTTCGACGGACACAAATTATGGATCGATAGCGACGGATCAAACGAGGAACTTAAAGAGAAAATCAGAAAACTTGTTAACAAAGCTGCTGAAAAAACTCGTCAAGCCGGTAAAATGACTAATGACCACGAAGTATTAGTAGAACGACTTAATTACAAGCCCAAAGACTGGAAAACAGATTTACGTAGATTCGTAGCTAAATCCTTGAATATTCAAATAGATACTTCGAAAAAACGACGTAACCGCCGTTACGGAATATTGCATCCCGGAGTGATTAAACGCGAAGAACTCCATATAGGAGTCGCTGTCGATACGTCGGGTAGTATTTCAGACGAAGAATTGTCTCAATTTATGGCAGAAATAGCTAATATAGCTAAACATGCATTAGTTACAGTTGTAGAAGCTGATACTGAAGTTAAAAACAGTTATATATTCGATACTAAAAAGCAATATAAAATAAAAGGACGAGGAGGAACAGCGTATCAACCTGCATTAGATTATTTTTCTAATGAAACTGATGTAGACGGTGTGATATACTTTGGGGATATGGATAACTACGACCATGAAACACTTAAAAAACCTAAATACCCGGTGTTATGGGCTATCGTTGGCAAACAAAACCCGCCTGCTAGTTGGGGAACTTCTATTAAAATAGAAGTTAATAGAAAATGAACCATTATGACCAAATCAAATATATTTTATATAATAACGAGTTTAGCCATAAGTTCTTAGTCAAATACGCTTATGAGTGTGCTATGTACGCTAACTCCCTAGTTCCTAACCCTAAGTCTCAGGCAGTTAAATGTTTAGACTTAGTTAAACAATGGCTAGACGGCAAACCTGTAAGTAAAAACGAATTAGAACTTGCTGCTTATGCTGGTTATGCTGCTGCTGATTATGCTGCTGCTAATGCTGCTGATGCTGCTAGTTATGCTGCTAATGCTGCTGCTAATGCTTATGCTGCTGCTGCTAATGCTGCTGCTGATGCTGCTGATGCTTATGCTGATGCTAATAAAAGTTATGAAACTGGTATTAAACATTGTTACGATATATTAATAAACATGATTACTGAAATGTCTGAACTCGAAAAATTATTACTAAATATAAAGGTGTGATGAATGATAACATTATTGTTATCTAATTTATTATGCTTTATGACTGCGATAAATCAAACAACATGCGTTGTTCAATATCATTTTGATATACTTACATCTGATATTGTAGAATTAATACCAAGAAATTCAATAGTTTGTGAACTTCCTAAATACGAATTCCCTTTGAATATAAATCATTCATTCGATTGTAAAACGTATTCGACTTGTTTAGTTATAAGTTCAGACAACGATAAACGACTAGTAAAAGAAGATTGTTCAAAAATCAATAAATATTTATGATACAAGAAATATTACATACTTATGATTTTAGCAAAAGATTTTATGTAGAATACGGATATATTTGTTGTAAAAAAGCAATTGATTTATCAGGCCTAAATGATAATAATGTTACACAAAGCTTAAATTATATTAAAACTTATTTAGAAACGAATAAAACTCAGACACCGATTGTAAACTTTATTATTACTTATACCCCTAACTTATACCCAGTAGTTCATGTCCATGGAGCACTCAGGTGTACAATGGAAGTTATTGATACTGATAACGTGTTTCTTATAAAAACTTTTACTCAATACGCCGCAGAATACGTTATGAACCTAGAGATAGCATATGTAGAACTAGTACAAGAATTAATCAATTTGATACAAACTTTATCAGAAGTAGAACGAGACTTACTAGGTGTCCCAAGCATAGACACATTAAATAATAAACTAGCTAATCTACCTAAATCAATGGTACAGTATTTTTAGGTGGACATATGATTTACGAATTCGAAAACCTAAAACTAAATGAAATAGAAATCTCAGGAACTATAGAATTTAATGTTAAATCATATAACATGCGTAACACGCCTAGCTGGGATATGGAAGAAGATGAAATAAATTTTGATTTAACAACTTTAACCGTAACAGAAATTTATATTAACGGCTCACATGTAAAACTTTCATCTAATTCTGATGTTGTAGTAGCTGCCGTAGCTGGGCTTGGTAAAGAAAAACTTAGGAAACTACTACAAAAAAAGATAGAAGAATACGCCGATAAATATGCGGTTTGGAGTTAAAATGAACCACTACGACCAAATCAAACATATATTATATAATAACGAATTTAGCCATAAGTTTTATGTTAAATACGCTTATGAGTGTGCGCGTTATGCTAACTCCTTAGTCCCTAACCCTAAGCCTGAGTCAGTTAAGTGTTTAGACTTAGTTAAACAATGGCTAGACGGCAAACCTGTAAGTAAAAACGAATTAAAACAAGCTGCTAATGCTGCTTATGCTACTGGTTATGCTGGTTATGCTCCTGCTGGTTATGCTCCTGCTAATGCTGCTTATGCTGCTAGTTATGCTGCTAATGCTGCTGCTGGTTATTCTGCTGCTTATGCTGCTGCTTATGCTAATAAAAGTTATGAAACTGGTATTAAACATTGTTACGATTTGTTAATAAACATGATTACTGAAATGTCTGAACTCGAAAAATTATTACTAAATATAAAGGTAGGATAAATGGAATATGATATCAGATTATCAAAACGAGACTTGTTTAATGAAATCGAAGACTTAGAAAACAAAATAGAGCGTTTAGTTAAAGCATTAACGTTTTATGCTGATACAAAACATATAGATATCAAAAAGATAGACGAAATTGCGGATTATGGATATATTAACGCGGGCAATCTTACTATAGAAATAGGAATGCTCGCCAAACAAGTATTGGAGGATTTAAAATGAGAGCATTTAAAACATCACCATATGACAGTCAGATTTGTGACAGATTGTTCGATTTAATCCATTGGTATGGAAAACCTCAAATCAATCATTTTTTTAACGGATCTAGTTTGATACAACCTGATTTAGAAATGCATTTGTCTAACCTGGTGATTACTTATGGGTATGTAAGTGTGTTAAACAATTGGAACTTAGTTTTTAATAAATATGAATAATTTTGAATATTTAACCCTTAAACCAGAAACTATGAGCATGGATGCTTTCCATAAAATAGTGGAACGTGTCGAAGAAATAAACGAAATAATCAAACTTTCTTATAAAGAAAATCGATTAGACGTAGTAGACACGCTTATAGATGAGCTTAAAGATATAGAAGCTAGGCTCAATTATAAAGGGTATTTGTGCTAACAGTGTATATGGTCCAGACGGCACCTTTTAAATGGGAGATCCAATCGCCTAAAGGCCATATAATTCAAACAGACATATATTGTCATAACGAATACGCTGCTATACAATATATAAAAGCATATATATCAAGTTTTCACAACTGGGAGTATAAAATAATACCATATGATTCCTAAACTGATATTCAAACTAGGCTCGTTAGAAGTATATTCAATCCAAGCTCCCCCCACATTCTTCCGTCCCGAAGGCGGTATAGACCAGTATTACTGGAAAGACAACGCCTCTCCTCAAGGCTATGGACCTTTCGAAAGCATTTATAACGCAGTTAAACATTACGAACAAATGATCACAGCCATCAAATCCTCTAAAAAAGACAAACAAGGCCATATAATACGCGTAGATTTCATTAGGAAACGAAAACAAGACATCTAATGGACATTTTGACTACCCTGAGGCCTTGAGATTCCCTCTAGACCTACCCGCTAGGCCAACCCCTAGGCTGAACGGTGAGCTAAATGCTATATGCGTTTAGTACAATATAGGGGCTTAAGAGGGTAATATGGCTCATCGCAATTTCGCCAACGGCGGAAAAATGTATGCAATGCATGTCAAACCAGTAATGATTGACTGCAATTTCGTAGTAGACTCATCTAACGGAAACGGTTTAGGAATCAGGTCTTTAAAAGGTCCAATGGTTCAAAACGTTTTTATGCACACTTCGTCTACACCTGGAGCAGGTAATTCAAACCCAGCAACTCCAAACATCTCAATCACTAACCCTAACCCTGAATCAGGTGTTATCGTTATTCAGCTTCAGGACAATTATAACCGTATTTTCAATGGTTATAATGCTATTGTGTCCCCAGCTTCAGGAAGCGCAGTAAAAATTGACAACTCAGCTTTAACAGTTGGACATCCTTATATCATCACTACTGTAGGAGACGCAAGTTTATCTAAATGGCAGAGTATTGGTCTTCCTAAAGGCGTTACTCCAGCTGTAGGCGTAAGTTTTATTGCTTCGTCTAACGGTGGAAGCGCTAACACGTCTTCTTCACGCGTAATGGCCCCAGCTGCCGCTGGATCAGGTATTATGTCGATTGAAACTGTAGGCGATGCTAATCTTAGTTTAGCTCCTAACCCAAGTTCAAGCCAAGGTTTTGGTGCTCAAATCATTTTAGCTTGTCGCGATAACACTGGTGCAATTGCTGCCCCTGTAGACGGTTCAGTAATCAGCTTACAGTTCTATTTAAGCGATAGTTCAGTTCAAGTTCAAGGCGAATAAATTTTAGGTGCGGGACAAGGCTAGAAACCTTGGGTGCCGCTTAAAGAAAAAAGACGCCTAAATTTTTCTAAGGAGAATATGGCTGGAGCCCCTAGCACACCTCAGAATTTATATGTACAAACTGCTAATCAGCAGAACTTAGTTTCCTGGGACCAATCAGCAGGGGCTACATCTTATATTGTTCAACGTAGTCAAGATAACGTAACTTATACGATCATAGCGACTGTATCCGGTTCGCCTTTAGCTACGCAATATGTAGACTCTGCTGTAACTTTAGGTGTTAAATATTGGTATCAGGTAGCTGCTGCTAACGGGAGTGGTACGAGTATATATACTATTCCCCAGTCCGCTATCCCAGTCCCTACAGGTGAAATGAGTTTAGCCCAAATAAGACTAGCGGCTCAGCAACGTGCCGACCGGGTTAACTCGAATTTCGTTAGTTTGCCCGAATGGAACAGTTATATTAATCAAAGCATGTTTGAGTTGTATGACTTATTAGTCACACTCTACGAAGACTATTTTATAACTACGCCTATTCAGTTCACGTCTGACGGTACTACGTTCTTGTTCGACCTTCCTAATGGATCTAATACGTTTACAAATGGTGTAGATGGCACAACTATGTTTGTTCCGCCTGCGTTTTATAAATTGTTAGGCGTTGATTTAGCGCTTAATAACGCTGCTAACGGCTTCGTAACAGTAAACAAATTTCAGTTTTCAGACCGTAATAGATTCGTTTATCCTAATACAGCCTCGACCATATATGGTGTTTTTAATCTTCAATATAGATTATTGGGCCAAAAATCCGATGGTACTCAACAAATCGAATTCATACCAACGCCAAGTGCTGGCCAAAAACTCAGACTTTGGTATATCCCCAGACTTAAACAACTTTTGTCTGATACAGACATGACTGTAGTCAGCATAAGCGGTTGGATCGAATACGTTATTGTTAAAGCTGCATATTATGCTTTAACTAAAGAAGAATCTGATACAACTAACTTAATCCTTCAGTTAGCAGCCCTCCAAAAACGTATCGAAGAATCTGCTGTCAACCGAGATGCTGGAATGCCTGATAAAATCTCAGACGTTAACTATGGTAATTGGGCTAATGGTTGGTTCGGCGGTCGTAACGGGGCAATCGGGGGATTCTGATGGCATTACCTACTAGACTTCCATTAGAACAACTCCAAAACCAATGGAAATCTCAATTAGATCCAATACTTGCAAACCCAATACTACAAGGTTTGCAGCTTAAAAACGTTAATCTTATCAACGGTACTACGGTAGTTAATCATTTATTAGGCAGGACTCAGCAAGGATGGATTATAACAGACATCAATGGCTCAGCCTCAGTATACAGGTCCCAACCTTTTAATGATAAAACTTTAACGCTTGTTTCAGACGCAGCTGTGACTGCGTCATTATGGGTGTATTAATGGGTACAACTAACTCCCCTGACATGAATTTACCTATTCCTAACGTGGGCAGCGAACAAGGCCCTCAATACGCTATAGATATTAACAATTGCTTAACATTAATCGATGCACACGATCATACTCCAGGCCGAGGAGTTCAAATAACTCCGCTAGGGATGAACATTAACCTAGATTTAAGTTTTAACAGCAATAACGCCTTGTCATTACGTTCTAGCCGGTATGTACCACAATCAGCTCCATTGTCAGGATCGTCTGATCTAGGTTGTGTATACGTGTCTGGCGTTGATTTGTATTATAACGATGTAGGCGGTAATCAAATCCGTTTAACACAAGGTGGGAGTCCAGCTGGAGGAGCCGGCAGTATATCAGGCCTTCCTTCAGGTACAGCAAGCGCTAGTTATAGCGGCGGAACGTTTATATTCCAGTCTGCTACTAACACCGCTGCTAACATCGACGGAGCTTCGTTTTTATTAAGAAACTCATCCGCTAACTCAAAAGCTTTGACTTTATCACCTCCTAACGCCATGGGGTCTAACTTCGGTATTACTTTACCGTCGTTGCCTTCTGTCAAAGGAATAATTACTATTGATTCTAGCGGCACGATGAACGTGGAGCCGTCACCGCCTAGCGTTTCTTCTTTGATAACAGTAGACACTAGCGGTAATTTAGGGACTCAGCCTGTTAGTTATAACGTTACTGTAGGCACAGGCGGTACTTATAGTACTATAGGCGCTGCTATTACAGCAGTATCCGCAGATACAAATATTTTAGTATTATCAGGTACTTATACTGAAAACGTAGTAATCGACAAACGATTAAACATCCAAGGTCAAGGTTACGGAACTGTAATCAGCGGTACTTTGGAGTTTGCTTCAGGCGCAGACTTAGGGTTGTTCCAAACAATCCGAGTTACAGGAGATATTTCAATAGACTTAAACGTAGCAGGCGTTCAAATCATAGATTTCTGGACTAGCGCGTCAGCTACTATTACAGACAATGGAACAGGTAGTTTTATTCAAGGAATGCAATATTAAGGAGTATTATGGCTAAACCAATAGGAACTTTAGGCAATGTGCCAACGACAACAGTAGGTGGGGTATCCGTTCCTTTTAACATACCTGCCAATGCAACGATGTTTAGCTTGTACGCAGGTATTAATAACGGTGTTGATTTCAGCGCAATGATTAAAGCTAACGGAACTTCAGCTTATCAAGTTACAGCCGGCAAAACATTATACATATACGCGTTAAAAGCTATATATTCAGCGTCTAACTCGAGTGCGTCTCAAAATGCTATAACTATTGGATATTCATCGAGTTCTTTAGCTGGATTCGGACAAGCGTCTGCACCTAGCAGCCCTACTTATATGTTTAACCAAGCCCCAGGTGATTATGGGCTAATCCCTATCGTGACTTCACCTGATTATACATTTGAATCGCCTTTAGATTTTACTGTGCCTGCTAACGATTATCCGTTTATGGGGTCTAGCGGTAATCAAGTTAATATGACCGTTATGTTTTTATGTTATGAGGTTTAATGGCGCTTCAAAAACAGCCCGTTAATATAAATTTTTCCATGGGTATGGATACTAAAACCGATCCATACCAAGTCCCTATTGGTAAGTTCCTTAATCTTCAAAACAGTATCTTCACAAAAGCAGGAATGCTACAAAAACGTAATGGTTACCAAACGTTAGCTAACATCCCCGATGCTACAGCTAGTTATTTGACTACGTTTAGCGGTAATCTGACAGGCATAGGTCAGAATATATACGCTTATTCATCCGGATCTAACTCATGGGTTAACCGTGGAAGCATCCAGCCTGTGTTTTTAAACACATTATCAATGATTAAAAACAATTTTAATCAAGTCCAAGCTGATTCAGTAACAGCGTCTAATGGTTTAACATGCGTAGGCTACACTGAGTACAATGGATCTAATAACGTTTATAAATATGCTATCCTTGATTCCACAACTAGTCAGTTTATCGTATCGCCGATGCTAATCCCTGTAACAACTGGAAGCGTAGCAGGATCGCCTAGAATCGTTTTATTAAACGAATATTTCGTTATATTGTTTACGGTGAATGTTAGCGGTAATTATCATCTGCAATACATAGCTGTTTCAAGTTTATCGCCTACAATGCCTACCACAGCAGCCGATATCGACAGTGGGTACGCTCCTACTCAAGGCTTGTCATTCGACGCTGTAACGGCTAACAATACGTTATATGTGGCGTATAACACTACATCCGGCGGACAAAGTATAAAACTAGCTGTTTTGCCTAAATCTAGAGTAGTTCAAGGCCAATCACCAGTATCGCCCACAGTATTTTCAAGCCAAAAAGCTACTGTAATGAGCATGTGCGTTGATTCTAGCGGTATATCTCCTATTATATGGGCTGTGTATTATGATTCTAGCGGTAATACAGGGCATGCACTTGCCGTCGATACATTAGGTCATCAAGTATTAGCTCCTACATCGATTATAAGCGCTTCCGGCGTCGTAAACATAACCGCTAACGCTAGTAATTCGGTTTGTAGTTTTTTTTATGAATTTAGTAACAATTATTCATATGATTCATCTATCCCTACACATTATATTAAAAAGAACACTATTACTCAATCCGGTACTGTAGGCACAGCTAGCGTTTGTATGCGAAGTATAGGATTAGCTAGTAAAAGCTTTATAATGAATAATACTAACTATTTCTTGAGTATTTACTACAGCTTATACCAACCGACATACTTCCTTATAAACGCTGATTCTAACATAATAGCCGCTAAACTAGCGTACTCGAATGCGGGTAGTTATTATACTTATGGTCTTCCCAATACTACTGTAAGTAATAATACTATTCAGGTTTCTTATTTGTTTAAAGACTTGCTCGAAGCTGTCAATAAAACGCAAGGTGTAACTACTTCAGCCGGTATATACGCCCAAACAGGTATTAATCTTAGCAAGTTTACTTACAACCAATCTAACTTAGCTTCAGTAGAAATCGGTAACGATTTAAACATAACTGGCGGATTCGTTTGGAGCTATGACGGTGCATCACCTACTGAAAACGGGTTTTTTGTTTGGCCGGATAACATCGAAGTAACTACTAGTACTTCAGGCGGAAGTATAACCGCTCAGCAGTATTTCTACCAAGTCATTTATGAGTGGACTGACAATCAAGGTAATATATTCAGAAGCGCCCCCAGCGTTCCTGTGACTATCACGACAACGGGTTCGTCTAGTACGAATACCGTTAATATTCCAACTTTGAGACTTACTTATAAATCCAACGTTAAAATAACTGTTTATCGCTGGAGTGCTGCTAACCAAATCTATTACCAAGTTACTTCTATTAATTCACCATTGTTAAACGATCCTACTACAGACTCGGTAACGTTTACAGACACGTTTGCAGATTCAGATATCATAGGTAATTCAATAATTTACACAACTGGCGGTGTAATCGAAAACATAGCTCCTCCAGCGTGTAACGATTTAGCGTTGTTTAACAATAGGTTATGGCTAATAGATGCCGAAGATCCTAACTTGTTATGGTATTCAAAACAAGTAATCGAAGCTACTCCAGTAGAAATGTCTGATTTATTGACACTTTACATCGCTCCTACATCCGGTGCTCAAGGATCTACAGGACCTTCTACAGCATTAGCTAGTATGGACGATAAGCTTATTATATTTAAACGAGACGCTATATACTATATAAATGGTAACGGACCTGATAACACAGGCAGTAATAGCACTTATAGCGAGCCTATATTCATTACTTCGGCTGTAGGATGCGCAAACCCACAATCCATAGTATTAATGCCTAATGGCTTGATGTTTCAATCTGATAAAGGAATATGGCTTTTAGGACGAGATTTAAACACGATGTATATCGGCGCTCCAGTCGAGTTGTATAACAACAATATTGTCAAATCAGCCCAAACCATACCAGGGACTAACCAAGTAAGGTTCGTGTTAGACAACAATATAACGTTAATGTACGACTACTTCTACCAGCAATGGGGTACGTTTACTAACGTGTTTGCTATATCAGCTACGTTATACCAAGGCATGCATACGTATTTAAACAAATACGCTGGCGTTTACCAAGAATCCCCAGGACAATATTTAGACGGATCTTCCCCAGTATTAATGAGTTTTACTACTAGTTGGTTAAGTTTAGCTGGATTACAAGGGTTCGAAAGATTTTATTTCGCTTATTTGTTAGGAGTGTATTATACTCCGTTTAAGCTTAATGTGCAGTTAGCTTATGATTATAATCCTAACGCCATCCAAAACATACAAATAGCTCCTAACAATTATACTAGTCCTTGGGGCGGCGAAGCTCAGTGGGGCGGCGGTCAACCTTGGGGTGGACCTGGGAATACATTTCAGTCTAGATTTTATCCTTCACAACAAAAATGTGAAACAGTTCAAATAACTATTAATGAATTATACGATCCTAGCTTAGGCGTAGCAGCCGGAGCTGGATTGACTTTATCAGGAATGAACGTTATTATAGGCGTTAAACGAGGACATAGAACTCAAAATGCAGGACAAAGCTTCGGTTGAAATATCAGTTACACCGTTTAAGTTTAAACATTATAAAGACTTAATTAGTTTGTTAGAATCTCAGAAATATCCTGATATTGAGTCTATTAAAATGAAAACTCTGCCTAAAATAGGTTATATAGCTTATTACGGCAAACAACCGGTCGCAGCAGGCTTTCTGCGTAAAGTAGAGCCTTTTTATGCTCAAATCGATACGCTGGTATCGTGTGGTTATTTTGGCAGCCAAATTAGACACGAAGGTATCAAAATTACAGTAGATTCATTAGTTTTAGAAGCAAAACGGCTCAAAATACAAGGTATTTTAGCGTTTACTGCTGATTCTGGTATACTCAAACGAGCACAATCTATAGGATTTAAAATCATTTCTCAAACATTAATAGGCTTAAACCTAGACGATTATGGACATTTTGACTAACCTGAGGCATTTCTTTGCCTTAGGAGTGTCATGGGCTCGATTGTATCTGCTCTGACCGGCGGCGGTGGCTCCGGCGTAAATTTCCAAGCTAGAGGCGCTAACATACTTAATCCTGCTACAGTCGCACAAGCCGACGAGCAGTATAAACAAGCTCAAAACGCACTTCAGCAACAACAAACCTTCGTACAAGCTTTACAAGGTCAAAACGCTCTCCAAAACCAATCAAACGTATTCAATCAACTTCAAAACATAGCTTCAGGACAAGGTCCTAATCCTGCTCAAGCTATGTTGTCTCAAGCTACAGGCCAAAACGTCGCTAATCAAGCTGCTTTAATGGCAGGCCAGCGCGGTGCGGCCCAAAACGTAGGTTTAATGGCTAGACAAGCCGCTCAACAAGGCGCTAACACTCAGCAACAAGCTGTAGGTCAAGCTGCTCAAATGCAAGCTCAGCAGAGCTTAGGCGCGTTACAACAAATGGGCGGTATAGCCGGTACTCAAGCTGCTCAACTTCAACAAGGTGTTCAAGATTATACTGGTGCGACTCAAGCCGAACAACAAAACATCCTTAATGCAATAGCTGCTCAAAACAATGCTAACGTAGGTATGGCTTCAGGAATGAACCAAGCTAACGCAGGCGTAGCAGGTGCAGTAGCTCAAGGCCAAATGGGATTACTCGGTAACGTAGCGGGCGGTCTAGGAATGGGACTTATGCTAGCTGCTGAAGGCGGTAAAGTTCCTCATTATGACGAAGGCGGTGAAGTCGCCGGAACTGAACCTTTAAAAACTCAACCTATTAACATCCAATTCCAATCGCAAGGTCCTAAATCTAAAATAGGCCAATGGATGCAACAAAACGAAAACCTTACTGGATCTGATAAAACTTCGCCTTTAACTAAAGGCGGACAACAGCTTGGTCAAGCATTAGGCCAAGGTATTAGATCAGGTATCCAACATTTAGGCGATTTGTTTAAATCTAATCCTCAGCCTCAAGCAATGGCTGGCGGACCTATGGATGTTATGTCTTCCCAACCGCAAGCAATGGCTGCACCTGTCGAAATGATGGCTGCTAAAGGCGGTAAAGTCCCTGCGTTAGTGTCTAAAGGTGAAGGGTATCTTCCTCCTGAAAAAGTAGAAAAAGTCGCTAAAGGCAAACTTAATCCTATAGACGCTGCCGAGAAAATCCCTGGTAAACCTAAATACCCAGGAAACGATTATCGCAACGACATAGTGCCTAAAAACCTAGACGAAGGCGGTATAGTACTTCCTAACTCAGTAATGCAATCTAAACATCCTCATTGGGAAGCTCATAAATTCGTTTCTGCTATTTTAGCTAAAGAAGGCAAGCTTCCTCCACGAAAGAAAAATAATGTCTAAAGTTAAACTTGATTTAAGCAGCTTTAAACATGTGAAATCAGACGATAAGTCTACTACTTTACGCCATAAAGATGGTCATGAACTTACGTTAGCTCATACAGCTTTATCGCCTCAATACCGAACACAGTTAGAAGCCTTGTCAAAAGTCTCAAAACTAGACGAAACTCCAGTACAAAAACAAGAAGAAGTACAGAAAATGGCTAACGGCGGTACTGCATTTCCTCCCGAATACTCAGCTTATGCTAGTAATCCGTTCGCTACCGTTAAAAACGGTAAAGTGTATATAAACAATAAAGAAATGCCTCCTAAATCTATTGAGCAGCAAACTCAACAAATTCAGCAATCTCAACAATCTCAAGCCGATCTTGCTGCTCAGTCTAGAGCTGCTAAAGCTTATGAAACTCCTCAGCCTATGGCTCAAACTCCAGACGGGTTTACACCTGGGCAAGGCTTGGCTATTACTCACGGTATGACTACTACAGGCGGTATGGCCGAAGGTGGTAAAGTCGCTAAATATTGTGCGTATTGCGGCGGAATGGCCCATGGCGGTGAATGTTATGCTGAAGGCGGTAAAATCGAAGAAAAAGAACCTAAATATTTAAGCCAAATCAAATCAGAATCTTCAGCTGAAGGCTTGAAAGAAGCTAAACAACGTAAACAAATGGGTATGAATCCTCATGGCGCAGTAATCCAGGTCGACAAACCTCGTAAAATGTATGCTGATCCAGACGAAGAAGTGTCTCAAACTGATTCAGCGCCTGAAGCTCCTACTATGTCACAATCACCTGCTCAGGCTGAAACACTCCGATGGCAAGCCGAAAAAGCTAAAGAAGATGCAGCCCAAGCTCAGCAAGAACAAGCTCAATCTGATACAGAAAAAATGGATCGTAGTGCGTACGAACAACGATTGTCTGAGTTTAATAAAGGCTTAAGCTCACCCGCGCAAGTTTCACCACAAGAACAAGCCATCAGAGATCAGTATAATCAACTAGTTAACGGTAACAAACCCATGTCTGCCGGTATGGTTAACGCTCCTGAAGGGTTTTTTGACCCTAAAACCGGTATGCCTCCTAAAAACTTTAATCCTAATATATGGGAACAAGCTAAAACTTTAGTTGATAAAAATTCTTCTAACATCCAAGCTGACAAACTTCAACGCGCAGCAGACTTCCAGCAAGGTGAAGCTGCTAGAGCCGAAGCTGGATTAGCTCCTAGAATCCCAGACCAAGACATCAAAGATATTTTTAATGGCAGCGCCCAAGCGCCTGTTCCTGACGCTAATGCTAAAAAGCCTGTTTCAGGGCTTCCTGCTGAAATGCCTTCTACTAATCCTGAGAACTTGGCACAAGCTGGCTTCGAGTCTGGATTCCGTGGTATTGAAGCTCAGCAACAAGCTCAGTCTCAGTTGGGACAAGCTCAAGCTAAAGATTACGCAGACCAAGTTCAAGCCCGTCAAATGATGGCTGCTCAATATCAAACTGAATTACAAAGTTTAAACCAAGAACGACAAAACCATATTCACGATATTCAAAACGGTTATATTGACCCTGATAAATATTGGGATAAACACAGTAAAATAGCCGCTGGGTTAGGTATGATTTTAGCAGGATTCAACCCTACTTCTAGACCTAACGCTGCCGTAGACTTCTTAAAAAATCAAATGGAAATGAATCTAGAATCTCAAAAAGCTAACCTAGGCGCTAAAGAAAACCTTTTAGGATTTAATTTACGCCAGTTTCAGAATCTTCGTGATGCTCAAGACATGACTAGAATCATGCAAGCTGACATTCTTCAAAACAAACTCGGTATGGAAGCCGCTAAAGCTACAACTCCAATGGCTAAAGCAGCAGCATTACAAGCTAAATCGCAGTTAGAACAAACTTATGCTCCTATATTCCAGCAATTCGCCATCCGCAGAGCTATTACTAATTTGTCGTCCGGCATGAACAACATGGACCCTAACGTAATGGCCCATACACTTAGTTATATCGAGCAAGTTAACCCTGAACAAGGTAAAATGCTTAGAGAACGATTCGTACCTGGTATAGGATTAGCTCAACGTCCTATTTCTAACGATGTAATGTCTCAATTCAATGCACATAAAAACCTAGACACAGCTTTACAAGACCTAAGATCTTGGAGTTCGCAGCATTCTGGTAGCTTGTCGCCGTCTCAAATAAACATTGGTATGGCGAAAGCTATGAACGTACAAAACTTATACAGAGACGCAATTAATGGCGGTGTGTTTAAAAAAGGCGAGCAAGAGTTTATTGATCAAATTATTGACAGTAAACCTACTAAGTTTTTTAACTCAATCCGAGTATTACCTAAATTAAACGAAGCCGTAGACGCTAATCAACGAGGATTAAACACATTAAAACAAAGTTATGGGCTTCCAGTTCAACAACAAGGACAATCACAGGAACCAGTCGTAGGCCGTGATGGACGTAAATACGTTCCACAAATTATTAACGGTAAATCCTACATGGTGCCAATACAAGGAAAATAATGGATATCCCTCAAGGAAGTATTCCAGCCGAAGAATTTCAGCCGATGGAATCTCAGTCTACTGACTCACTTCCTGAAGGTGCTATACCTAGTGATCAGTTCCAAACCCAAGAACAAGCTTACGGCACGCCTGGGCAACAAGCTATAACAGCGCTAGAAGGCGTTGCTAAAGGTTTCGCAGGTCCTTTGGCTACAGCAGCTGAAAAATATGTTTTAAAAGTCCCTGAAGAAGCTATACGCGGTCGTGAATCGGTTAACCCTATTATTCACGGCGCAGGTGAAGTTGTAGGATTAGGCGGAGGAATATTCACAGGCACTGGTGAAGCGGCTGTTATGGCTAAAGCCGGTGAAGCCGCAGCAGCAGCGTCAGGATTAATGCGAGCAGGCGAAGCGGCTTCTGTAGGCGCTAAAATTGGTTCCGAAGCGATCAAACAAGCTGCTGAAATGGCTGTACTACAATCAGGCGACGAAGCCAGTAAAATGATTCTAAACGATCCTGATAGTTCAGCACAATCCGCAATCGCTAACGTAGGGTTGTCAGCTTTGTTCGGAGCTGGCGCAGGTGCGTTAGTCACAGGCGTTGTAAGCCCTATATGGAAAGCGACAGCAGGTCCAGCAGTAGAAGAATTCTTAGGAACTCTTAAAAACCATTTAAACGGCGGTAGTAAGCTTGTTATGGCCCCAGGATTAGAGGAAGCTGCTAGTACGTTAGGTGTTCAGCCTGATGCGTTAATGCGTGCAGCGATGTCTGGTGATCCTAAAGCTCAAGCTATATGGAGTGAACTTAAAGAAGCTCAACGCCCAGAAATCCTTAATGGTATAAAAGATTTACACGATAAAATCAGTCAATCTGTAATGGATAGTTTAAAAGTATCGCCTGAAGACATCGCTGTAAGGTCTGAAGCTGAAGCCGGTAGAGACCTTTTAGATACGTTTAAACGTGAATACAACGAGAAATACGAGCCTATCGCTGACGCGTTACAACGCAGGAACACCGAAGCTGCCGGTATTAAAGTTTCAGACGATGCTAGATTAGACCAATACGGTCAATTAGTCGAACAAGGAATGAAAGATTATAGTGTTAACACCCCGTATTACAAACTATACGAAGACTACGGCCAAAGATTATTAGACGCTGAATCCATTGGTGCAATGGACAAAATTAAAACCGAGATTAATAATCGGCTAAAAGGCATGATTGGCCCTGGTACTGATTATAATACTAAAAACGCATTAACTGCAATAAAATCAAGTATTCACGACTTCCAAGAAGCTCAAATATCTAAAGCTTATAGTCTGCCTACTGAACTTAGCGATTTAGGTCTTCCTGAAGGCGCTAGAGCTAGTATGACTTTAGCTGAACGAAACGCTATTAATCAAAAATATGCTGAATTCGCTAAAATGTCTGACGAACTTACTAACCATTTGAATATAGGCGATTTTTACGGAGCCGGAAGTCTTAAACGTAAACTAACTGACGATATTACACCTGAGAAACTATTAAGTAAGTTTTCTATTCGTAATAACGCTGACTTCATACCGTTTCTAGAAAAAAACTTTCCTGAGACTTTAGAAGCTGTTAAAGCTGCTGAACTTAAAAAACTTATATCCCCAGCCGTGTTAGCAGCCAAAGACGAACAACCTATAAACGTAAGTAAGCTTAATAAAATCTTGGCTACCAATTTATCCGGTAAAGAAGAATACATTAAGTCTATTATGCCGCAAGGAGCGTTAGAAAAAACATTTGCTGCTGACAGACTCATGCAAGCTATTCCTAATCCCAAGTCTTCAGGTACAGCAGGTTGGATGACTAAACTATATAAACACATGCCAGCTAACGCCATGGCCGCTGTATCCTTCGTAATGGGTCATAATCCAATTTCAGGGTTTTTGGTAGGTGAACTAGCCAACCGGTTGAGTAGACAAGCCCCAGAGGCTATTAAGCTCGGATATCTTAAATTTTTAGCGTCTGACAAGCCTTTGGAAGCCGGAGCCATGAAAGCCGGTATAGACTACCTTCATTCCGCTTTACAAGCTCAAAAAACATTAGCTAGAAGTACTAAAGCTATTTTCAAACCAAGTGCTCAAATTTTCACTAGTGAAGAATTGTCTAACATGAAAGACAATGAAAAACTTGATAAAATTGTCGAAAAATCAGACGAAAACCCTAACATACTTATTTCTAAACAAGGTGACCTAGGGCATTACTTCCCTGATCATCAAACCGCTTTAAGTTCTACAATGGTTAGAGCTGTAAATTATTTAAAAACTGTTAAACCACAAGAACAATCGTTAGGACCTTTAGACAAACCTATGCCTGTGTCACCTGCCCAAGAAGCCAGGTATCAAAGAGCATTAGGCATAGCTAACAACCCTCTAGGAGTCCTCCAACGCATTAAATCCGGTACGCTTCAGGCTTCTGACATACAAGATTTAAACGGTATGTATCCAGAATTATATAAAACAATGGTTAATCGTATAACCAATGAAATGATTTCTAGGCATGGTGATGAATACTTAATCCCTTATAAAACTCGTATGAGTATTAGTTTGTTTTTAGGACAGCCTATGGATGTAACTATGCAGCCTCAAAGCATAATGGCCGCTCAGCCAATGCCTAAACCCGCACCACAACCTCAGCCGCAAGCTCCAGTACGTAGAGGTACGACAACATTAGGGAAAATGAATAAATCGTTTATGACAACTACTCAATCAGCTGAAGCTGATAGATCCGGAAGGGACTAAATGACTATTATAGTTGGCCAATCATGCCTTAACCTCTACAAAGGACTAACATGAGCCGTAAATACGTATTAGAACCAATATACATCACTTCTACGCAAACTTCGCCTTTAAACTCGCCTAATCTTCCTCCTCCTTCTCAAAGTTTAAGTGCATCATTTACGATTTTACCTACTAGTGTTAAGTTTTTTGATAATCTTAGTTACCAAATCGTTGTAACTACTTCAGATTCCACAGGTAATTTCGAATTACAAGGGTCTAACGACCAGTCTCATTGGGACAATTTGTTAGCCTGCGGTAGTGTGGCAGCAGCTAACGACACTATTTCTGTTAACATTAATCAGTTTCCTTTTGCGTTTATGCGTTTAAAATATACTTCGAGTATAGCCGGCACAGGTACTTGTACTATCGTTCTTATGGCTAGATCGGTTGGTGCATAATGAGTCAAGTTTTTATTTATCCTAATCCTTCAGCGTCGGCTAACCCTTCAGTAGGTACTAATAATTCACCTGCACCTAGTTCTAGTACTGAAATAGGATTCATAGATAACAGCAATAATCTACAAGGCGTAAGTGGTTCTAACCCACTGCCTGTAACGGTACAATCCGTACCTACTAACCAATCTGTTAACCTTACTCAAGTTAATAGCCAGACTGTAAACGTAGGTACAGGAACAGCAGGCACAGGCACCCAACGGGTATCGGTGTCGAGCGATTCTAGTCTAACGTCAGTTGGTAGTATCACTAATGCTTTACCCGCCGGTACTAATACTATAGGTTCTATAAACGCTATTAACACTGCTTTACCTGCCGGTACTAATTTGTTAGGTAAAATCGGGATTGATCAAACTACACCTGGCACGACTAACGGTGTTCAAGTTAACGCAGCACTTCCTGCTGGTTCTAATATTATCGGTCAAGTTAGTATAGACCAAACTACCCCAGGTACTACAAATGGCGTACAAATAAACGCTGCGTTACCTGCTGGAAGTAATAATATAGGTTCGGTAAACGTAGCTAACTTCCCTTCTACAGCTTTACCGTCTGCGTTTTATTCAGGACAACAAACTTCTACCGGAACTGCTGTAGCTATTTCTGGATCACAATCCATAACGGTTGGAGTTATAGTCCAAGCTAAATCTACGAATACAAACAGCGTTTATGTAGGCCCAAGCGGTGTATCGAGTTCTACTGGATTTGAACTTCAGCCAGGTCAGGCAACAAGTATGGCAGTAAATAACCTTAATCTTGTATACGTAATTTCTACTCATAGTGGCGATGGCGTATGCTATGTAGGATCATAATATGGCTAGTTTACCTCCTTTTGGTTCACCCCCAGGTATAAGTAAATTAAACACAGACGTTACTGCGACTGGCCCAGGAAACGCCCAAGCTACATTAGCGAATGCACCTAGTAAAGTTTATGTAGATTTTATAGTAGGCGATGATTCAACCGGTACAGGTTCATTAGTACGTCCTTGGAAAACACTTCAGCATGCATATAACTCCATAACACCTTCTATAAATCAGCCTTATGTAATATATTTATCCGGTGGTAACAACGATACAGATACAGCGATTACCGCAAAACCCAACGTGTCGCTTTATTGTGATTATCAAATCCAAATCACTCCCTCATTCACAATTTCAGGAGGAACTACAAACGATAGTGTCACTTTTACGAATATTGTTTTTGTAGGCGCGTTTAGTTGGGTAAGGAATGACAATTCTAATATTGGTATAACTTTCACTAATTGTCTATTTTTCTCTGGACCAACTTTTAAGCAGCAAGGAGCAGGGGTTGCTTCTATTTATGCCTTCCAGAGCGTTTTTGTAAATTCTGATTTTCAAACTCCGAATGGTGGATATGCTGTTTTTGCTGATACCACTTTTTTAGGAACTACGACTTTTGAAGATCCAGGATCAAGTGGCGCAAGCTATATCCAGTTCAATGGTGGATATTCTAGCGGCACTATGACTATTAATGGATTTTATAATCCTGTTTATTTCGCAGGATTCATCCATGATGTGGCTTTTGGGGCTTCGTTAGTATTTACTAACCCAGGAAGCGGGTATGCAAATGTGGAAGCTGATGCTAGTGGTCTTCCTCCTACATACACAGGTACGCCATCGATTACTTACCTTAGTCAAGCTAAATATTTAAATGGTAATAATGCTATTACAGCTTTAACCGGAGACGTGACAGCCACAGGTCCCGGGTCTGTAGCTGCGACACTCGCTACCGTTAATGCGTCTCCTGGTACAACCGCTATTTCTACAGTAACGACAAATGCTAAAGGTCTAGTTACTTCTAATACTGCGGCTTCTACCACTGGTTCCGGTAATGTAGTGTTAGCTACTAGTCCTACTTTAGTTACTCCCGCTTTAGGAACTCCTTCGGCTGCTGTTTTAACGAATGCCACAGGTCTGCCATTAACTTCGGGCGTAACTGGCACTCTCCCTATAGCTAACGGCGGTACTAATAACGGAAGTTTAGCTGTTACCGCTGGTGGAACATTATACACAGATGGAACTAAAATCGTAAACGTTGGTGCCGGAACTTCAGGACAAGTTTTGACGTCTAATGGTGCTAGCCCTCCTACATGGCAAACTGGCGGAGGCGGAAGCGCTCCAGCATCTAATGGAACTTATTTAGGTTATTACCCGGCTGATGTAACAAACAACTGGAGTAATGTAAGTGCAACATTCGCTGATTTTACTGCAAATGGTACTATACCTTCGCCTACTACTATTTATAATACTGGATTTACGACGCCGACTTTACCAGCATCTAGTTTGCCAGGAATAACATTTACAGCTCCAGTAACTGGAACTTTAGAAATAGAATTCGATGTCCAAGTTTTTGGAAACGTAGGTTTTCAAGAAAGTTACCGTTTAATAGAAACTGGCGGAAGTACTGTGTTAAGTACTGCTAACAATGATTCTGGAAGTTATCCAGGATGGAAACATTTTTCTGGATTTTTAGATGTAACAGCTAGTTCTTCTTATACTGTGGTTATTCAGGCAGCAAACAGCGGAGGAGGTACTATTCATATCGCAGGAAACGGTATTTCTCCTGCAGTTGCAGGAACTTCAGCTTTAAACATAAAAATGAAATATATAAAATAAGGATGTTATGAGAAACGCACAAATACAAATTCTAAGCGATGTAGACACATCATCACAAACTGGATCGGCATTCGACGTAGGTCAGGTAGTATCAGCTAGTTTCTGCCCAGTATTCGGCGATACTGAGGCTAACGGAACTGTTAAAATCCAATGTTCTAACGACAATCCCGCTAGTTCAGGACAAGCGTTGTTAAACAATTTTACACCTACGAATTGGAACGATATTCCAAACGCTACTAGTACTATTTCGTCAGGTGTAGGTCCTGCTATCGTTATTGGTAACATGTGTTTTAGATATATCCGCGCTGTATATACAAGATCTTCAGGCGGAAGTTCAACTGTAGTAGTAAACATGAACGTTTTAAGTATATGAAATGGTTTAGAGAATTACTTAGTGACAGCGGTAGTGTAAGTTTGATGAGGTTTATGAGCCTAATGGTTTGTATTGTTTCTTGTCATTTAGCAGAAACGAAAGGAACCGAAGACTACAACTTAGTTATAGGCATGTTAGTAATAGCATTCGGTGGGAAAGTGGGACAAAAAATAGTAGAGGTTAAAAATGCTAGACAAGAAGATAGATGAAATAAAACAAGACATATCTGAAATCAAAACTCATTTAGCTGTTTATAACGAACAACTTAAAATCCATATTAAACGTAGCGATTTGTTAGAAGAAAAATTACAACCTATTGAAAATCATGTCGTAATGGTGCATGGTATAATGAAATTCATAGGATTAATGGCCGTTATAGTAGCTATAATAGAAAGTATTAGTCATATACTCCGATGAACCAACCTATCAATTACTTTGATCCTAAAGAATTTAACCCTCATGAGTATCCTACGACTCCAGAAATAGCCGCTAACCTAGATGAATTACACGATCGTATGAATCAGTTACGAAGTGTGTACGGTAAACCCATGCAGATTACTAGCGGGTTACGGTCTCAAGAACAACAAACTCAATTAATAGCAGAAGGCAAAAGCAATGCTCCTAAATCTAAACATCTTACCGGGCAGGCTGTCGATATTTTAGACAAAACAGGTGAACTTGGTAAATGGACATTCGCTAACGTTGAAGTTTTAAAAGATATTGGGTTGTGGTGCGAAGACCTAAGTCATACTCCCGGCTGGGTACATTATCAATGTGTTCCGCCTAAAAGCGGTAAACGATTTTTTATTCCTTAACTCACCTTTATGTTTAGTAATAATTTTTCGAGTTCAGACATTTCAGTAATCATGTTTATTAACAAATCGTAACAATGTTTAATACCAGTTTTATAACTTTTATTAGCATCAGCAGCATTAGCAGCATCAGCAGCAGCATTAGCAGCATAACTAGCAGCATTAGCAGCATTAGCAGCATTAGCAGCATTAGCAGCAGCATAACTAGCAGCAGCATAACTAGCAGCAGCATAACCAGTAGCATAAGCAGCATTAGCAGCTTGTTTTAATTCGTTATTACTTATATCCTT
>Ga0335069_10000652_pt1 | contig 56696 bp, 47 predicted proteins | sample Lox_Sample_11_FD_206714 | JGI IMG/M metagenome (GOLD analysis project Ga0335069, IMG submission 206714) | Soil microbial communities from Loxahatchee National Wildlife Refuge, Florida, United States - Lox_Sample_1.1 | ecosystem: Environmental > Terrestrial > Soil > Wetlands | place: USA... | reverse complement strand
GAACACTCCAGTTCTCGGAGGGGACTCCCGTAAGTATCGGAGGGGAGCTGGACTGGCAGTACTCGATTAATTTTGCCGGCTCGTCACAGAACAGCTTTACCGAAGTGCTGATGCCGGTGACACAGTCCATTCCGGAGCCGGGTGCTCTTGCGATGGCCGGACTGGGCGGGTTGCTGCTGGCGGCGCAAATCCTCCGTCAAGCCCGCAAGGTTTCCTGAATTCCTGACGACCGCCGCAACTTCCCCAAGCGGTCCTTTTGTCTAAACGGCCTGGCTCGCGCGCCGGCCCGCTCCCGCTACGTGGCGGCAGCCAGTTGGTGATCTCTCCGTGGGCCTATCCGGTATCCCTCCGTAGCACCTCCGATCCGTGATCAGAGGTGCTATGGAGGGGTGCCGGACAGGGCAGGGGAGGGTGCGGGACGAGAAGGGGCGAGGAGCGCCGGGGGTGTAAAGGCGTTCCAGTCGTCTGAGTGACTGAGGCTGGTCCGCTGACAAAACGGTGCTGCGGGTTTGTGCATTTGACTTCGCCGGTCTCCGGCCGCAGTCGCTTCTGGATCAATCCCTGGGTCTGGAGTCGGGTTGCTCAGGGGCAAGTCGTTGTGTCACGATCCGGGACAGGGGGAGGCCAGCAATGGGACACTCTCTCACACTTGTGCCCAGGCCCGGGCGTCATCGCGGCGTTCCTCCTCTCGGGTTGTGCTTAGCGCGCCGCCCTGCCATTATCGGCTGAGCGAGAGCGGTCTCGAGCCATTGGGGCTGCACTCGAAGTTGTTTCGCGCGTCTTTTCTGCCGGGCATCCCCCCTGCTACACGCGCTTCGGCGCATGTACAGATTTGTTCGGCAAGTTCAGTTTCGCGGCCTCTTATGTTGGCTGAGTTGCTGGGCGTGTTTATCGGCCTGGGCGGGAGGCAGTGGTTACAACTCCGTGGTGGTAGTTAACCAGGCTAGCGCGAATTCGGTTGCGCTGGGGAACTACTTCTGCGAGCGGCGCCAGGTGCCGCCCGATAACGTGCTACGCATCACTTGGACGGGTGGCAATACGAATTGGAGCAGCGACGATTTCGAGTCGTATCTGCTCACGCCGCTGTTGAACCTGCTGTCCGAGCGCCAGTTGACGACGCAGGTGGATTATGTGGTCCTCTCGATGGATATCCCCTTCCAGACGCTGTACGGCGCCAAGGTCAACAGCACGACCTCCGCCCTGTTCTACGGACTGCAGGACGACACCGGGGCGTACTGGATGAACGTGACGAACAGCTATTATGGAAGCGAGCGAACCTTCGACTTCGCCAAGCCGGCGGTGGCGCCGGGCTATTCGTTCCTGGCTGTGATGATCACAGGCAGCACACTGGCGCAGGCGGAGGCGGTGGTGGACCAGGGAGTGGCTAGTGACGGGACCTTCCCGGCGCAGCCCGTGATCCTGGCAAAGACTTCTGACCCGGCGCGCAATGTGCGTTACAAGCTGTTCGACAATGCGGTTTTCAACACGCGCCTGCGGGGGAACTACGCCATGTTCCGCACGAACTCAGATAGCCCGAGCGGCCTGAGCGGGCTGCTGGGCTATGAAACGGGCCTGGCCAGCTACACGGTTTCTTCCAACACGTTCGTGCCCGGGGCCATGGCCGACAGCCTGACCTCTTTCGGGGGCATCATCTTCGGGCCGAATTCCCAGACGACCCTGCTGGCCTTCCTGGCTGCGGGCGCAGCGGGCAGCTACGGCACGGTGGTGGAGCCGACCTCGAGCACGCAGAAGTTCCCCGACCCGCAGAATTACTTTTACCAGGCCCGGGGCTTCAGCCTGGCGGAATGCTACTACCAGAGCGTCTATGCGCCATACGAGGGGCTGATCGCTGGCGAACCGCTCGCCGCTCCTTTTTCGGCAAAGGCGGCCGGCGCCTGGATCGGCGTGACGTCCAATGCGGTCCTGAGGGGAACGGTCCAGGTCGGGGCGGCTTTTGCGGCGCCGGATGCGAATCATCCAGTTCGGCAGATTGACCTCTTTGTGGACGGGAAGTATTTCCAGACGCTGACGAACCTCGGGCCCTCCTCGGGCAACCTGCTTACGGTTGCGTTGAACGGGTATCCGATTGGTTACACGGTGCCAGCCAATGCCGACCTGCCAGCCGTGGCAGCCGGGCTGGCAAATCAGCTTAATGTGGCGGCCGTAACGAACCTTACCCAAGTCGCCGCTTTCGCCCACGGCGACCGGATGGAGTTGCATTCTCTGGCGGCCAACGGGCAGGCGCTCCCCTTTTACTTCGTGGACGGCGCCACTACGAATGCCGCGGGCCGTTACTACAAGACGGCGTTTCCGGCAGGCTCGTTGTCGCCGCAACTGAGTTCATTGGGCTGCGGCAGCGACGGGGCGTTCCACATGCATGTGGAGACCACCGGCAGCCTGCCCTACGTGGTTGAGGCCACGAGCGACTTCATCCGGTGGACGGGCATCTTCACCAATCAGGCCGGCGGCAGCTCCGATTTCATTGACCCACAGGCGCCCCCAGGCGGGCAGCGGTTCTACCGCACCTTGGTCCTGGCGCCGGCATTGCCTGTGGCCACCGTGGTGAGCAGCACCAACGTCACCGGCACCCTGGTCCGCATTGACGGCGCGCTCCAGCCTTACGTGATCATGGCGTCCAGCGACCAGGCGCACTGGACGCCCATCTTCACGAATGCGCAGCCGGCTAGCGTGCAAGTGGGCGCGAGCAGCACAACGTCCGGCGCCGGCGTGCTCTCCTGTTTCCTGGGCGCCAGCCAGCCCGCTTTCCTGGCCTCGATCGCCAATGGACTGCGTTCGTTCTGCCTGGGCGGAAGCCTGAGCGTGGGCGCCTCGCTCCAGCTCAGCGTCACCAAAACAAATGGCGTTTCACTGGCCGTGGGCGTGACGAATGCATCTGCCAGCGCCGGGCTTTTCGATTTCGCGCAGCAGCTTGCGGCCGTGGTGAACGCCACGCCCGCACTGCAGGGGACCGATGGCCTGACGGTCGAGGACGTGAGCTCCGGAGCCTTCGGCACAGCATCGTTCAACTTGCGCGCGCTCGGTGAAGGCTGGCAGGCGGCGGGCATTGCCGTGCAACTGACGGCTTCCGGTGGCGTGACGACTTCCCCTTCGTCCCAAGTGCACCTGGATGCCAACCAGCCTGACCTCCAGCCGCGTGACCATCTGTACGTCACGGCTGGCGCGAGCGACCTGGCTGCGAGCTTCGGCCTGGACACAACCAGGCTGGCGGACGGCAGCCATGAGTTGGAAGCAGTCGCCTATGAGGGCAGCGACGTGCATACGCAGAGCCGGATCACCCTTCCGGTGCAGGTGCAGAACTCTACGCTCGCGGCGACACTGGCTGTGCTCGACGCAGGCGCCACGGCCCCGGCGCAAGGCGCCCTTCACATCCAGGTGAGCGCGAACACCGCCGGGGTGAGCACCATTGGCCTTTACAGCACAGGCGGGCTGCTCGGCTCGGTTGCCAACCAATCCTCATCAACGTTTACCGTTGACGCGTCGTATCTGGGTGTCGGCCTGCATCCGTTTTACGCGCTGGTGCAGACGGCCGGCGGTCAACAATACCGCACCGCGACGCAGTGGATTCGGTTGGTCAGCCCTTGAGCCACTTGGGCTTAGCCCGGCCGATGCAAAGGGGAACCACAGATGGACGCGGATGGACACCGAGGGTAGAACACTCCCCTGCCCTGAGTTTAGAGACGACTTGCCCGTGCCGTTTGGACCGGCCCGCCCGCTCTATGGCGCGGCGTAGTTACGCCCGCCGGGTGGCACCTGGCCCGAATTTCCCGAGGTCACGTTGGTGGGCGTGGTGTTGAGCGGGATGTAGGGAGGGCCGACCGAAGGTCCGCGCGCAAAGGATGACCCGAGGGTGGGGGTGGCCGGGCCGGTGGGCGTTTGGGTCGGCGTGCCGGCGAGGGCGGCGCCGGTCGCGGGCGAGCGGACGGCCGATGTGGTCGCGGGAGCACCGGCGGCTGTTTGGGCCATTCTGGTGGCTTGGTCCAGCACCGTCGAAACGGACGGCACGTTGCCGCCGTAGCTCACAAGGGTCTGATCAATATAAGGCTTAAGCCCGGGGATGGCTGCGGCAACCGCATTCAGGATGTCCTTGCTGGCGCCGGGGACGACCTGGGAAACGGCGATGGCAATCTCACGGTAATCGTTGGGGACAGCGCGGCATACCGCGATGACAATTGGGCGCGCCTGGGAGGGGGCGGGGGCGGCGGCGGCCTTGGCGATGGCCGCGGCTTGCTTGGGCTGTTCGGCGGCGGCGGCCCCGGCGGCAATCGAGGCCATGGTGGGCACGGCATCGGCAACCGCGCCGACGACGACCGGCGCGGCGGCAGGGTTGATCACCAGGGCGCTTCTGACCACGTCGGCCGTCGTTGTGGCCCTGTCCCGGACCTTGGCGTGCCGCACGATGTCCGCGGCCTTGGCGGGCATCTCCGCTGCCGGAACGGCGCGCAGGACGTCGGTGTACGAAGTGGCTACCGGGCTATCCTTGCCGAACGAAATCGAGCCGAGCAGGACGGCCATTCCGAATACTAGACACTTCATATCAATCATAGTTTGCTCCTAAAGCCGGCAGATGGACGCCGCGGTTAATCATTAACTAGTGTGCTCCTTTAGCAGAAGGCGACAAGCAGGTCAACTTTAAACTTGCGATGATTTAGGTTGCTCTTAGAAGCCAATACGCTTTACATAAGGCCGCCGCGGTTTGGGCAACGCGCGTTGAGCTCCTGATTGGCTACAGAAGTGCTGTCTTCAACCCGGCAGGGCTCTGGGCGGCTGTTATGGCTGGTGGGGCAGGGACTACTGCCGTGAACCGGCTTCGATGCGATGAGACGAATTGAACGAACCTGGGCGCCGCCTCCATGCGGCAGCGGGCCGCAGTCCACAGGACGGCGACTATGAGCCTTTGGATCTTGGCCGGAGTGGTTGGGCTGGGCATCGGCATTGTCTTGCCGGGTGTGCCTCTGGTGCTCAAGGCCGTCCAGGCTTTGAATCTTCCCGGGCGCGTGCCGGACCTGCATCATGGCCAGGGGCCGGCGGTTCCTAGGCTCGGCGGGCTTGCACTGGTAGCGGCCTATATCGGAATCGAGTTGTTTCGCGCCCTCTATCACCCCGAGGACAATGGGAGCACAGAGGCGAGCGGGGCGGTGATCCTGGGTTCGCTGGCGATGTTTGGCCTCGGGTTTTGGGATGATGTGAAGCCGCTAGGGGCCAAGCGCAAGCTGGCAGGGCAGGTCGTTATTGCGGCAGCCGTGTGTGCGATGGGCATCGGCATCGAGCGGTTGCGCGTGCCAGTGATCGGCGAGATTGTGGGTCTGAAAGGCTGGGGTGTTCTGGTCACCGTCGCGTGGCTGGTCGGAATGACCAACCTGATCAACCTGATCGATGGCGTGGACGGGCTGGCCAGCGGGATTTGCCTGATGCTGATGGCATTGCTAGCGTACGTGGGACACCAGAGCGGAGGCTTTGAACTGGTGGCGGCGGGTATGGCGGGCGCTTTGCTGGCTTTCCTTTACTTTAATTTCCCCCCGGCCCGCATCTATCTGGGGGATGGGGGAGCTTATTTCCTGGGCTTTCAGATCGGCATCCTGGCGATTCTCAGCTCGCACAAGGGGACGGTGTTTGCGGCGCTGGTGGCGCCGCTGTTTGTGTTGGCGCTGCCGATTCTGGATGTGACGCTCGCCATCGTGCGGCGCGGGCTGCGCGGGTTGCCGATCTTCAGGCCGGACCGCCGGCATATCCATCATCGCCTGCTCGAGATGGGTTTGTCCCGCCGCCGGGCGGTGCTTTCGCTCTACGCCGTGACCCTGGTCTTCCTGGCAATGGGCTTTGCCGCGTTTGCGTCCCGCGGCCAACTGGTTCCCCTGCTGCTCGGGATTACGCTCCTGATCGTGCTGCTGTGCGCCGGCAAAATGCGCTTCAGCCGGGAGTGGTTCGCGGTGGGCAGAGTGCTCGGCAACTCGGTGGCCATGCGCCGCCAGGTGCACTACACGCTGGCGCTGACGCGCTGGCTGGCATTGGAAGGCGACCGGTGCGCCTCGGTCGAGGAGCTCTGGGCAAACCTGGTTTTCGCCGCCCAAAGGCTCGGGTTCACCTACGTGGCCCTGAAACTGGCGGACGGGCGACGAGCCTGGGGCCAGGATGGCGACGCGGATCCCGATCATTCGGCCCGCCTGGAATTGCAAGCCGGACGGTTGGGCGTGCTGGAGCTGAAGGCCGCCGTCTCCGGCCCGGGAGGCGGGCCGGAGACGGCTCCCCCGGCCAACGCCCCGAACGCTGATCAAGGCCAAACGGCACGCCTCGCGGATTCGAGAACCTTCGGCATTGTCAGTGACCTTCTGGCCGAAGGCTGGGTGCAGGCCGCCAGCCGATGGCACAATGGCGAGGAAGGCCCGCTTACATTCAGGGCTGGCGTTGCGCGGAAGGTTGATCCGGATCTCGCGCCCGTCGCGGCGCGTGGACCGTCTGCGCGGATGCCTTCGGTAGCAGTCAAGTCGTAGGGCAGGGCGGGGCTGGAGGCCTTGGGGGAACATCGAACATCCAACATGCAACATCCAATGGGTGCCCCGGCGGCAGTCAGTGGATGTTGGATGTTCCTGGTCTGCGGTCCAGGGACTTCAATTCCTGCCGGTGCTTGGCGGGGCGGCGGCTCGGAAGAGCGTAATGGGTGCCGCATGTTCATGTGTGAACTCCCTCTCCCCATCGGATGGGGAGAGAGCTGGGGTGAGAAGGAGGGGCGGTGGAAGTGACCAGCTTCGCCCGGCGCTACTCATGCCCGATTTCTCCGCTTGCACCCTCACGCTCGTTTCTTACATTGTCCGTCCGTTTCAGCATTGGCCCTGCTGGGCATTGACGGGCTTGGCGTGATTATTATATGAAAGACTATCAACCTGGTGACATTCGCAACTTCGCAATCGTCGGACACGCTTCGTCCGGGAAGACCATGCTGAGCGAGGCCATGCTGGCCTGCGCCGGGGTGATCAACCGCATGGGCAGCATCGCGGCCGGGTCCACCGTCTCCGACTACCACGAGAGCGAGCAGAACCGCCAGATATCCGTCTCGACGACGCTGATGCACCTCGAGTGGCAGGGCAAGAAGTTCAACCTGCTGGACTGCCCGGGCTATGCCGATTTCATCAGCGAGGCGCTGGGCGCGCTGCGGGTGAGCGATTTTGCCTTGATCGTCGTCCATGCCAACCACGGCGTGGGTGTCGGCACCGATGCGGTGTGGAAACACGCTACCGAGGACGGCATCCCCAAGATGGTTGTGGTGAACGCGTTCGATAAGGAGGAGACGGACTTCGAGAAGTCCCTCTCGCAGGTTCGTGAGCATTTTGGAGAGCGGGTCTTCCCGCTGATGCTGCCCATCAACGCGGGCCCGGGATTCAACCAGGTGCTGGACGTGCTCCGCAACGAGGTCGTCACCTATGCCACCGACAAGAGCGGCAAATATACCGAGGCCCCCGCCACGGGTGCGCTCACCGAGCAGGTGAAGAAGCTCCATGAGCAGCTCATTGAGTTTATTGCTGAGTCGGACGACGCCCTCATGGAGAAGTTCTTTGCGCAGGGGGGCTTGTCGGAGGAAGAGATGCGCGCGGGCCTGCACGCGGCCATTCAGAAGCAGGTGTTTACGCCGCTGTTCGTCACCGCCGCCGAGAGCAACATCGGGGTGGCCCGGCTGATGGATTTCATCGCCAAATACGGTTCCTCGCCCGTGGACCGCGCCAAGGTCAAAGCCACCGACGCCGACGGCAAGGAATTGGAGCTTTCCCTCACCGACCCCGATCCCGTGCTCTACGTGTTCAAGACCATGAGCGAGGCGCAGTTCGGCGAAATGTCCTTCTTCCGTATTTACTCAGGCTCGGTGAAGTTCGGCAGCGAGCTATACAACACGGCGCGGCGCACGTCGGAAAAGATCGGCCAGATTTACCTGCTCAACGGCAAGACGCGCACCAGCGTGCCCACGCTGGGGGCCGGAGACATCGGCGCCGTGGTGAAGCTCAAGGACACGCACACCGGCAATACGCTTTGCGGCGGCAAGAGGCACGTGGCGTTGCCCGCCGTCGCCTACCCCAAGCCGAACATCCATGCCTCGCTCAAAAGCAGCGTCAAGGGCGAGGAAGACAAGGTCGCCTCCGGCCTGGCCGCCCTGCACCACGAAGACCCCACCTTCCTCTACATGGTGGATTCTGAGCTGCGCCAGACTATCGTGTCCGCTCAGGGCGAGCTGCACCTGGAGGTCATCGCCGACGCCCTGCGCCGCCGTTACAACGTGCACGTGGAGCTAGTGGAACCGCGCGTCCGCTACCGCGAGACCATCAAGTCCAAGGGCGACTCCAAGTACCGCCACAAGAAGCAGACGGGCGGCGCCGGCCAGTTTGCCGAGGTCTGGATGCGCATCGAGCCCAAGCCCCGCGATTCGGGCGTCGAGTTCACCAATTCGCTGGTCGGGCAGAACGTGGACCGCGTCTTCGTGCCTTCCGTGGAGAAGGGCGTCATGAAAGCAGGCGAGGAAGGCATCCTCGCGGGCTACCGCGTGACGGACGTGAAGATTGACTTCTACGACGGCAAAATGCACCCGGTGGATTCCAAGGACATCGCCTTCCAGATTGCCGGCTACTTCGCGTTCAAAGAAGCATTCATGGCGGCGCGCCCCTGCCTGCTGGAGCCGATTTACCAGGTCGAAATCCGTATCCCCGAGGACTGCATGGGCAAGGTCATGGGCGACCTCTCCAGCCGCCGCGGCAAGATCCAGGGCATGGACATGGAAGGCGGCACACAGGTGATCAAGGCGCACGTGCCCGCGAAGGAGCTGTATCGCTACTCCAGCACGTTGCGCTCGCTCACCGGTGGCCGCGGCCTGCACGCCGAGGAATTCAGCCACTACGAGGAGATGCCGCGCGAGGCTGAGCAGAAGGTGGTCGAAGAAAGCAAGCGTGCTAAGCAGGCCCCGGCTGCGGAATAGAGTTGCCGGTGCTGCTTGTCCCCGCACGTGCTGCGTGTTCCGTGTTGCGTGTTGCGTGAAAACCGCACAGCGACGTAACACGCAACGCGCACCAAGCAACACGCACCACGTCCCCGTGTCCAACCACGCTCCCACTGAAACCCCCGCCGCCCTCGGCTTCTCCATGCCCGCCGAATGGGAGCCCCACGAGGCCACCTGGCTGGGCTGGCCGCACCACCCCGACGACTGGCCGGGCAAGCTGGATACGATCCGCTGGGTCTATGGCGAGATTGTGCGCAAGATCGCACCGGGCGAAACGGTGCGCCTGCTCGTCAGCAAGAAGGCTGAGGAAAAGCAGGCGCGTCATTACCTCGGCCTGGCCGGCGCCGACCTGCGCCGCGTCCAGTTCGTCGCCCATCCCACCAATCGCGGCTGGACGCGTGACAGCGGGCCGATCTTCGTCCGCAACCGGCGCAAGCGTGAAACGGCCATCGTGCACTTCCACTTCAATGCCTGGGCCAAATACCCCGACTGGCAGAAGGACCGGCGCGTGCCCGACACCGCCGCCCGGCTCCTGCGCAAACGGCTGTTCAATGCGCAGTTCGACGGCCGGGACTTCGTCATCGAGGGCGGCGGCATTGACGTCAACGGCCGCGGCACGCTGCTCACGACCGAGGAGTGTTACCTCGACCCCAAAGTGCAGGTGCGCAACCCGGGCCTGGGCCGGCAAGAGATCGAGCACACCCTCAAGTCGTATCTCGGCGTGGCCAATGTTCTTTGGCTGGTCGCCGGGCCCGTCGGCGACGACACCCACGGCCACATTGACGACATCTGCCGCTTCGTAAACCCCACCACGGTCGTGCTCATCAGGGAGACGAACCGGAAAGACGAGAACTACCGCCCGCTCTCCGAGAACTGGGAGCGCATCCAGGACTTGCGCCTGGAGGATGGCTCCCGGCCCACGGTCGTGCCCCTGCCGATGCCCGCGCCGCTACACTTCGACGGCTACCGCCTGCCCGCCAGCTATGCCAACTTCTACATCGCCAACGCTGCGGTGATCGTCCCCACCTTCAACGACCCGAACGACCGCATCGCCCTCGGCGTGCTGGGGGAATTGTTCGGGGACCGCCCGGTGGTCGGCATCCACGCCGTGGACCTGGTGCTGGGCTTCGGCACGCTGCACTGCCTGACCCAGCAGCAGCCTGCTTGATTTTCCAAACCATGCTTGGCGCTTGCATCGCGCCGAGTTTACTCCATAGTAGTCACTTGAGCCGGTGATGGCGCGAGCATGCGCGCTCACGGTCTCCGACAAGCTGGATTGATGGGGTCGTAGCTCAGTTGGTAGAGCGTCTCGTTCGCAATGAGAAGGTCGCAGGTTCGATTCCTGTCGGCTCCACCATCCAAAACCGGCGAAAATTGGCAGATTCCCCTCTTAAATAGCCATTTTCTGCATCCAACAGCCTCCCAGCCCCAAGATGGAGTTGTGGGGAGTTGTAGGGGGTTATCTGGAGGTTGACAAGACACCGGATGACACCGAAACTGCCACCGAATGACACCGAAAAAGAGGCGCATAACGAAACACGGCAACGACCGCTGGGAGGTCGATTTCGGAACGGATGCCGTCGGTAAGAAAATACGGCTGACCTTGAAAACCGAGGCTGAAGCGGATGCGGAAATCGACCGCTACAAGAAGGAGCTGAAACGGTGCGGGGAATACTGGGCCCGGCTCACCGAACTGGAACGGCAAACAACGGTCGCCATCCTGCAAGAAATCCAGTCTAAGAAATTGACCCTGACCAGGGTCTGGACGGAACACCAAAGGTGGAGCAAGGACGTCGACAAGCAGGAGACCACCACCCCAATGCCCTACGCGGATGCCGTCGAGGAATTCAAGCGACGGAAGCTGGCAGCGGGGAAAACTGAACGTTACGTCGCTGAGGTGGCTGACATGCTCATGAAATTCGGGGCCGGCCGGGAGAAGCAGAACATCCACGAAATCTTGCCGGGGGACCTTGAGCAGTGGCTCGACTCGCATGCGCACTGGAGCAAGAGCTCCAGGCGTACGAACATGCTCAGGTTCAGCAGCCTGTGGGAGGTCGCCATTGCCAAAGGGTGGTGCACCCTCAACATCGTGGACCGCCTGGAGCCGGTTAAAGTTCCAGGACCCGACGTAAGAATCTACTCGAACGACACCACGCTCGACATCCTGGCCTCCGTCATGTCGGACGAGCTCACGCAGATGGTTGTCGCGCCCTTGTCACTCGGGTTCTTCGGCTGCATGCGGCCAGAAGAAATCGATAGCGTCAAAGCACTTCGTGCGGGTATGTCAGGGAAACAGCTTTTTGGTTGGCACGACATCGACCTGAAGCACGGGTTGATTACTGTCAGGAGAGAAATCGCCAAGAACGGTGACCAGCGCACCATCCGCCTGCAACCCGTCGCGATCGAGTGGCTGAAGCTGGCAAAGGACCTCAAGAACCCCCTGCCTCCGGTGAACGAGCGACGCCTGGTGGATGCAGCGTGCGAACTGATTGGGCTGGAAGAGTGGATCAGGGACGGCCTGAGGAAGTCATGCGCCACCCACCTCAGGGCCGTTTACAAGAACGATTACGACGTCGTCAAGGACTGCGGGAACAGCATCCGAGTTCTCTTGAAGCACTACGCTGACCTCCACACTCCGGAGTCCGTATCGCTGGCGCACTGGCAGATTTCACCTGAGAAGGTGAAGGCATACCTGAAAACCAACAAGTGGAAGAAGGCGGCTGAAGAGGCAGCGAAAGCCACTGCCGAAAAAACTGCTCAAGCCGCTAAAGAACAGCCAACGACGTAGACCAGTGAGCCGCCAGTTGACGCAATGCAGCCGACACAAGCACGGCTGAAAACCGCTCGTTCTGCAAGCCGAGGCCACCCGTTCCAAACCTCCTGCCTCAACAGGCGCCGGAAGGTATTTGACGGGGCGGAACTTGGGCTGGCGAGCGGAGCCGATGAGTGCGGCACGCTCCTCTCAGCCCGACGGCCGTAATGGTTGGCCGTTGCATATTACCTTACATGGTGCCCACGTATGTCCGTGATGCCTGTAGCGGCTAGGCGAAGCCAAGGTAATCGCAAGACCGGGGTACAAACCCCTCTAGTACGGGCTATAAACAGTCAAACGGAGTTTTCCGTCTTTGGGATGCCGGTTGAATCTCGAAACGCTGTCAGTGGCGGGCGAACTGACCTCGCAGGTCAGGCTCGAATCTGGACTTTTGGGACCTCAGTTTGACCCTCGGCATCCCCTGTTCTCGATGGGGCGCCCAGCCTTTTGTCGTTCAGCCGCACCCCTTCCCGGCCGGTATCCTCGAAGACCCCTCCCCCAAGACTGAGGAGTTTTGGACTCCGGCCTCTGTCGGGAAAGCTGCAAACGTGAGCCCGCTAGATGAATTCTTCTAGGGCATGCAATCTGCTTACCTTGTGCAGTCTTATGAAAACAACTCGAAATCAACAGAAAAGGCTAACTAAAAGACTTTACTTTGGTTTACCACAGGGAGCACATGTCTTCTGCCAAGGGTCTTCCACCTCGCCCGTGGTATATATAGTCGGCCCGGAGGACAGGCGCCTAAATGAATGGGAGTACATCCCGCCGAAATTCCGTGACGAGCTTTCTATAGTCTGCAAAAGCGTTGCCGAGGTCCCTGAGATTCTCAGATCTAAAATCGAGGATGGGCTTATCGGAGCAGCGTTTATAAAGAAGGCAATCTGGGCTTGCAAACAAAGTCGGGTACTTAACCCCAAGGATGAAGCGTTAGTGGATCTGTTCCGTCGGATAATCACGCGAAAGCTGACTCGGAAATTCTTTCTCGCCTTACCGGACGGAGTGTTCTTGTGCGGCAACCACGGGGACTACGCTGACACGGTTTGCCCGCGAGCTAGTCGGCTTAAGCAATGGCAAGCGGTTCCCCATAAAAGATGGCTGGCGTCTCTGCGACGTGTACCCCAGCAGGGCGGACTATGATCTTCACATGGAGTGGGCACGCACACCCTCGGGGGATGAGCGGAGGATTAAGCCTAAACTCACGGACGAAGATGACGTCCCTTTTTGATCTGCTCGAGCGGACACGAGATCAGGGTACTCGCCCTCAGGCGAGTGATTGACTTCTTGGAGGACTGGTAGTGCGAAGTGCTGTGCGCTTGGTAAACGACGCCTCAGCTCCCATTTGGCGTTTTCAGATACGCTAAGCACGCCGTCGTGAGGAATGCCGCCGAGCAACTCATGGCCTGGCTCGTGACGTCGAAGGTAATTGCCCTTCGCAGGGATCACGTTTCGTCCCCCCCCCGCGCGGGTCAGCGAGGTCTCCGGTATAGCTTGGTATCCACCTGCTTGCTGTTGCGCTTCGTGGCGACCAGCACCACGACAAACTTCCCAAGGTGAACCCCCAGTTCCGCGACGATATCGTAGCAACCGACCCGCAGTCCACGTAGTGACAGCTGGCCGATAAACATCCTTTGCATGAGTTCAGGGTAAACGCAGTACGGCAGGAATACCGGATCGCCAGCCTCGAAATTACAGCTAATTAGGTCCGCCAGTGCTGGGCCTTCGTTATTGTTTCCGACAGGAGGACAAAGGCTGAGGCATAGCTCGTTGCAGTCTGCCACGAGCCATCCGGAGTACAGGTGTGCTTCCATGCCAGCCGCTCCAACTGGTCAACCAGCGCGTCGGGCAAAGTGGAGACGCTCACCACCACGAACCGATCGATGTAAGCCTCCAAGTCCGCCAGCACGTGGAAGCTGCCGACCCTGATGGCAACAGGAGTAATCGTCAAAGGACCGATCCACTTCGCCAGCATCAAATTGGGATAGCGCATAAGGCGCAACGTCACATAGTCGCCCGCAGAGAAGTTGGAGGAGATTAAATCGGTCAGCGCAGGAGTCTCGTTGCAAGGATGGCCGGGAGGATACTGGAAAATGCAAAGGCGAGACAGGTTTCGGCAAATCCAGCCAGTGTAGGTGTAAGTCTTCATCGTGCTTTTCGTTAGGCACGCATACACCCCTCGGAGGTTCATAATAGCCAATGGAAACAATATCCAGGGCACCCCAGCAGAGCCCAGATGAGGACGTGGTGTCCTGCCGCAAATTGGGGGCCCATCCTTGCCCAATCGCTTTTGTGACCCCCGTTGTGACTTTGCGGGCGGACCGCCTAAGCGGTGGAGGATCCCCCTGGTTTCAGGGTCTCCGGTCGGGGGTGCTGCGGGACACGGAATCGAACCTCCCGTTCAAATCCCCTTGGCTAGACGAGTCCTCATAAGCGCGCCGCTGAGCAGATCACCGGGCTCAAACGCCCAGGCTGTCGGCCGACGCTATTGTGACATGTTGTTGGCGGTTGGCCGTGCAGCCGCAGCCTCAACCAGCGCTGAGGCAGCAGTAACGGTGGCAACGCACAGGGAATCAGCAGGAGTTCCTTGAAATGGTCGTGGAGAAAGACGCTTTGGACCCGCGAAGGCCAACCCCCCCCCGGCCGCAAGAATCTTCAATATCAAAACCGTCATACCGATTCATAAATCCAATCTACCTCGCATACAACCTTGGGAGCCTCTGCGCATAACCACTCAGTTCCCTGTAGTTTTCTGAACCCGCGACAGCTCGGGCCAACCGTGCCCAGCCTCGCTAGCGCGCAAACTCCTTCGTCGTTGAAAAAGTCGGCGAACGGTAATGGGCACGGTTTCTGGATGGAGCTCAACCTCATGAGGTCAACGACGTTGGCATGCTGGTTGGATACCGAGTCCACGATATGGATCAAGGCCTCGCAGCCATTGAAGGCGCCATGCCGCCCGGTAAGCAGGTAGCTCTCCAGCTAGCCCTCGCATTGGCGCTCGCTGGGCAAGCGGATGCTTTCCATCGGTCCTTGCCGGATCCGCGTAGCGCGCCTTCGGCTTCGAACACAGCGAACTTGATGCTCGATGAGCCGCCAATAACAGTTAACCGGCCGCGGCGGCACGGTTCTGTCGTTGGGGTCGCCATCACATTCCGCTGGGTTTATCAAGCCTGCTTAAACTACTAACCCTCACGCAAAACCGGGAGTTTCGGGCGGCCCTCGGTAACCTGCTAAAGCGCCTCCGGCGAGAAGCCTCGCGCACTACGCCGGGTGAGCATGCGGTGGTTTACCGTAAGCGTTAAGCAGGCTACAGGGAGGATCCATGGAGCCGTGCCCCGCCAATTGGAGAACTGGCTGAGATCTTACGAATCCCCCAAGCCTACCAGGCAATGATAGTTGCCCGCGCCGCAGCGCCTTTCCAGTTGCAACACGATGCGCCGGGCCTGTTCTTCCGTCTCCCTGGGGGCACGGCAGTAGAAGGGCTTGTCCTCACGTCCAAAGGTGAAGGCCTTGGCACACTGCTCGACGTGTAATCCGCCAAAGACCCGGGCTGCCTTCTTGTAATCAGGGTGCGGAGCGAACCCCAGCCCTTGAGCGTATTGGGTGGCCTGCTCAATCAATTTGCGCGCACAGCAGGGCTCCGCGGTGACCATGGGAAAATCCGACTCGTAATGTCCCCGGATGCGCTGGAGGTAATCTTTGCCTATCGCAGCTCTCATAAAATGCCGATTTCACCCCCAGGCAGTACACATCCAGAAAAAAGACGCCTGCTTCGACCCGCTGTCCGGCCGACGGGGAGGGCATACGTATGCCTGGTGTCCGAGCTTCCAGGGATTCGGATAACGCCCTCGGCCGATCGCACGGCTCGAACTGTTCCTATGCAGTTGCCGGGCCAATATCGGCACAAGGTGTTGCGCTACAACGATAAATAACGTAGGCAACCTTCCAACGGCGCTGGTCGAAATCCCGGTCGAGACGAAAAGCCGTTCAGTCCATGAGTGAGGCCGCCACTTCCGTCAATGCGAGAAGCACGGCTGGGAAGGCCCGGACCAAGTGACCAGTCCGGTTGTCCCGCCAACGCCCCTGCCCGGCGAACAACAAAGAAAGGGACAGACGCAGACCGAGCTAGCGGCGGCAACGGAAACGCCGGAGCCGCAGCTGGTTCCAGCCGAAGGCAGTTCTCCGTTGGCCCGTGCTGTGTACAAGGGGAGTACACCGGATGCACCACGGATGCACACCGGATTTAAGCGTGTGCATCCGGTGAGCTTCCCTTGTGCACCCCTTGTATACAGCCTTCGGGTGGCTATGGCCATTGAAGGAGAGCTGAACCGCGAGGCCGAGGGTATTTATGACCGCATGAACGGGACTGGCGCGCACGAGGTTATTATTGACACGCCGGAACACAACCAGGCGCTGGAAGAGCGACCCGTCGCTGACATTGCGCTGGCCCTAACCGCATGCCAAGAGCGGATGAGCGATCTGCAACGCGACGAGGGTTCCGCTACATTCTGGTGTTCAAGAACGTGGGGCGCTAAGGCGGGCGCCTCGCTCCGCCACTCGCACTTCCAGTTGATTGCGACCCCCGGCCCGGCCCAGTCCCTGGGAAGTCGCTCGCCTGAACGAAGCCGTCGAGGTCAAGCTGAACTGCTCCTTCGAGATACGCAGCGGCGCTTCCTCGCGGGCGCTCGCTCTCGCTTTGTGCGGGTGTGCGGCCGGACCGGGCGAGCGTACCAGCCGTAACGGCCGGCAATAATATCCACGCGCCTGTAGCCGCCTTCCTCCTGGCCGAGCGCCCTTTCCATACGGAGCTTAAGCGCCTGACGTTCGTTCTCCTCAGCACCCGGAAGAATCTCCGTCTGCCTGGCAACGTGAAACGTGATAAGGGGTACGCGACAGATCCCGCAACGGCACTCGCTCCGAGATCACCAGCGGGATACGCTCCTATCCATTCACATTGGCGTTCACGGTGACGAACAATCTATGATTCTTTCATGGCACCAGCGGCTCGATCCGCGCGATCTTGATGAGTTGCCCTTCCTGCAGGTCCGTTTCAGGGTTCAGCGCGTTGACCAAGGCGGTGTAGGCCGGGGGCCAGGCGTTGCCGGTGCGGGCGGCGAGGGTATCGAGGCGCTCGCCCCGGCGCGCGGTCGCGATGCGCAGGCGCTTGCCGGTCACCGAAGCGCGCTCGGCCGGAGTGAGCGGCCGCAGCGTGAGCGCCGCGTTCCTGAGAGTTTCCCAATGCCTTTCCGGCGCCAGGCCAATCAGTTGGTAGGTGTTTCCGGCCATGGCGACCCAGGCGAAATGCAAATACGTTGGGGCACGCCCGGACCGATCCAGGTAGGTGGCAATAAAGACGGGAAAATCGCCAAGGGATGTTCTCCGCGTGGTCTCCGGTTCGATGCGAGCCTTGGCCCGCATTTGCCGAATGAACTTTTCCCCGGTCTCCGCGGGGTCGGCGGCCGGGCCGGCGATGCCCAGCAGCAGCATGGCCTCCTGCCGAGGGTGCGTCGAGATAACGTACTGGGGCGTGTTGCGGTGTTTCCAGCCGCTCGGAAAAGTGATGGTGAAGCCGATGGTCGGCTGCAGGAATTGGTCTTTGCGGAAGATGCCCGCCTTGGGATCTTCTCCGCACCAGATGCCATCGAGCTTGGCGAAGAACGCGGCAGGGTCGGGTGCGATCTGGGGTTTCGCGGCCGGCGTCAATGATTTGGCCCGGCTGCGAATGTCCCGAAGGCGCGTCTCGGTCATGGGATGCGAATCAAAGATGCTGAAGCGGCGCTCCTGGCCGGTCTGGCTGGCCGCGTCCCGCTCGAGGCGGACAAGGATGTCGGCCAGCGCGGTGGGATCATACCCGGCTTGAGCCGCGGTGCGGATGCCGATGCGGTCGGCCTCGCTCTCCTGACTGCGGCTATAGTGGCTCAACCAGGCCCCGCCAACGGTGTCAACGGGCGCGTTGATCAACGCGCCTAGGTCTTCGCTCACCACACCGCCAACGACGCGGCCAGGCAGAGAGAGCAGGCCAGGCAGGATGCCCTTGCTCTGCTGGCGGGCGGAGTGCCGTTGGGTGACGTGGGCGATTTCATGGGCCAGCACGCCGGCCAGTTCATCCTCGCGTTCGGGCAGGATGAGCAGCCCACGGGACACGTAGATGCCCCCGCCGGGAATCGCGAAGGCGTTGGGTTCCTCCTGGTCAACGATCTGAAAGGTAAACTTCCAGCGCGGGTCGCCTGCGGCCGCGACGAGGCGCTCGCCGACTTGCTGCAAGTAGGCCTGCGTCTCCGGGAGAGAGCAGAGGCCTATCTGCTGCTCGACCAGCTTGGCCACTTCGGCGCCTTGTTCGATGTCACGCTGCGGGGAGGGCCCCAGCAGTTGCCCCTGGGCCGAGGCAACGAGCATCCCGACCGCCAGGGCGGTGGCGGGTGACGATGGGTTCAGAAGGTTATGCAAGCAGTTAAAGAGAAGAGAGTGTAATTAGCGACTTCATGATCTTGCTTATGTGCGGCGGCATCGTGCCCACGGTGCGAGAGGACAAACCGCGCCCCTCGGCGCACCTTACGCAGAATGCCCTCGGAATTCTTCCGAAACCCCAACATGGTCACGGTCTTCATTATGGTTGATGTTTAAGTTGAAGTTGAATGATGTGCAAGTGTCGTCTTGCTGGGCCTAATGCCTCCCTATTATGAGAACGGAGAGATAATGGCGGGAGTGTTCCTGGCGTCTGAGTGATATCCTGCTCTTTTCAGGCCTCAAGATACCTCAAGATCCCAAAGTACAGTTTCTTGAGCGGCCGAAGTAAAGGCCCATGCATGCGCTGCTGGCGGATTCGCGATGGGTGTTTGACTACCCCCAACGAGTTAGATTCCGTCACCTTAATGGAGGTACCACGCACTTCTACCCAAGAGGCAGGTTGAACTATGCCTTAAGTCCAATAGCCCATCAGTCTCCTCCCGCCTATTCTGAGTTGAATGAAATTGCTGTGAATACCATCAGATCACATAAGCACCTCAGTGTTGACAGATTGGCGAGCGAGAATTGGCCGCCCAACCTCCAAGCCTGCCCGAGGGCGGCCGAATCTCGGATTGGCCATAGCGGCCTCCCACCGGCCTTTGCGCGGCTTGTCCTTCCGGGTGTTCTCTCAGCGGGCCGCGCGCTTCGATCACCACCGCCCTTGCTCCATGCGTACCGCTGATGACAGAAAGTCGGCAACTGAGGCCGAACTGCTGGTGGGACAGGACGGACTCGTTACAGTGAACCTTCGTGGCCTCCTGGACACGCATACTATGGGGGCTCTCTGGCGCGCTCTTGAAGAACAGCTTCGGCCTCTAATTGTGACTTCGCTCGATGTGGAAGCCTCCCAACTCAATTTTCGCGGCAGTGGCGGACTGGCCCTGATCCGCTACCTGAAAGCGGGTGGGTTCACCCCGGGGGCCAAGGTGACCGTGAGCGGACTCAATGAGGAGTTGGACCAAATCCTCAGGATGGTCGCGGCCGAAGATTTTGAATCCTATCGGGCCCAGAAACGGCGCCCGCTGTCGATGGCCGAGGAAGTCGGGGTGTCGGTGCGAAGTCTCCTGCGAGACTTGCGGGAGCAGGTCGCCTTCCTCGGCAGAATGAGCGCCGAGTTGGCGGCGGCGATTGTTCATCCTGGACGCCTGCGCTGGCGAGAAGTGAAGCGGGTGTGCATCGCCGCCGGCGCAAATGCACTCCCGATCGTATCGTTACTCAGCTTCCTGGTGGGCCTTATCATCGCCTTTGAAGGAGCTCGGCCCTTGGCCCAATTTGGCGCGCAGATTTTTATAGCGGACATGGTCGGCTTCGGAGCGGTGCGCGAGCTGGGCCCCATGATGACGGCCATTATGCTCGCCGGACGATCTGGGGCTTCGTTTGCGGCAGAAATCGGCACCATGAAGGTGAACGAAGAGCTGGCTGCGCTCACGACGATGGGCCTCGACCCCCTCCGGTTCCTGGCCGTGCAGCGCGTTGCCGCGGGAATCCTCCTAACCCCGATGTTGACGGTCTATACCATGTTCACGGGCGTGCTGGGGGGCTCGCTGGTTATGATGTCGCTTGGGTTCTCATGGCCGGTGATCTACAACGAGATGGCAGCACGGGTGCATCTCCATGATATCGGGATTGGGCTCGGCAAAAGCGTGGTATTTGGCGCCATCTTTTCCGCGGTAGGTTGTCTGCGCGGATTCCAGACCAAAGAGGGCCCCATTGCGGTCGGCGTATCGGCGACGCGCGCGGTGGTCACCAGCATCTTTCTTATCATTCTCGCAGACACCGTCTTCGCTGGCGTGGGTTTCATATTGCACTAATGAACGCCAATAGCGACATCGCCATCGTGGTGAAGCATCTGACCGCAAGCTATGGTGAGCGGCAGATCCTGCAGGATGTCAGTTTTGAGGTGCGTCGAGGCGAAGTGTTCGTGATTATCGGCGGCTCCGGCAGCGGGAAGAGCACGCTGCTCAAACACATGATCGGACTGTTCGCGCCGCTGCAAGGCGAAGTATGGATTGAAGGCGAGAACATCGTGGCGGCCCAAGGGGATGCGCGGATGCGCCTGCTCCGGCGGTTTGGTGTGGTCTATCAAAGTGGCGCGCTCTTTGGCTCGATGACCGTGGAGGAAAACGTCCGGCTGCAACTGGAAGAATTCACGGATCTCCCCGATGTGGCCAAGGAATACATCGCGCTGGCCAAGCTGAAGGTGGTCGGATTGGCAGAAGCAGCCCACAGAATGCCCTCCGAACTAAGCGGCGGCATGCAAAAGCGCGCAGCCATTGCGCGGGCCCTGGCGCTGGATCCTCTTATCCTCTTCCTCGACGAACCCTCGGCCGGACTGGACCCAGTCACCTCCGCAGGACTGGATGCGTTGATTAAGGAACTATCACACTATTTCGGCATCACCTTCGTCATTGTGACCCACGAGCTGCAGAGCATCTATGCGATCGCTGATCGTGTGATCATGCTCGACGCGGAGACACGATCCGTCATCGCGGAAGGGAGCCCTGCCGATTTGCGCGATCACACAACCAACGATTCGGTACGGCGGTTCTTCAAACGCGAAGCAGCCCCGGGCCAAACTATTGACGCAAGGTGACATCTATGGACACAAAGGCTAATGACTTCAAACTCGGCGTGTTTGTTCTTATCGGCTTTGGCATTCTATGTGCCGGCCTCTTCGGCTTTGGAGCGGCGAGTTATTTTCAGAGGACGACCGTGGAAGAAACCTACGTTGCGGGGAACGTGGACGGCCTTGTAGTCGGTGCCCCGGTCTCATTGCGGGGCGTACGGGTCGGCCAAGTTACCCGGATCGACTTCAGTTGGAACATCTATCAGCAAACTGAGCCGAGATACGTAGTGATTGAATTCGAGGTCCGCAATAACATATCGCCGATCACATCGGAGAAAACCGTTGTCGCGGTGGCTCAAGCGGCAGTGAAGAACGGGCTGCGAGCACGGGTTAAGGCCCAAGGTTTCACCGGCGCTTGCCTGCTTTCCCTGGAGTATGTGGATCCCGCCGAATTTCCTCCTGCGCCGGTGCCCTGGACACCACGCCATATTTACATACCCTCGGCTCCCAGTGAGCTCGGCGAACTCCTGGCCTCGCTCGGAAAGACCTTGCACAACCTTGACCAACTCGACATCCACAAGCTCGGCGGTTTATTGGACCGCGACCTTGACGCCGCCGGGAAGCTGCTTGGCCACCTCGACGAGGTCAACTTCCGCGGACTCGTCACAAATGCCGACGCGCTTATCACGGATGCGCGTGGAGCCAGTGCGAACGTCAATGCGTTGGTGGCGGACCTACGCGGCGAGGTGAAGGAGCTGCACCTGGGCAAAGTCTCCGGCGATGCCGATGAATTGATCGTAGATGCCAAAGGAACCATCCACCAACTCGATCTGGTGATCGGGAACCTGGACACGGTCTCTCTAAACGCGGCGCTAGCTAATATACGGCTTTCGTCCAAGGACCTGGATGAAACCTTGCGCAAGCTGAAAGAATACCCGGCAGGATTCCTGTTTGGCGCGCCTCCACCCTCGGTCAAGAGTCTTGAAAAACCCAAGTAGTAAGAGCTGAGCTCAATTGCTGATGATTATGAATGTAGAACCCAAGGTACCTATTTCGAGGTGGTCGCGGCCCGGACGGGATGCAGTTTGGATCCCGGCTGCCATACTGTTGGGAACCGGTTTGCTGACCGGCTGCCTTTCGCGGCCCAGCCTTGTCAAACGGACATTCGCCTTCCCCCCGCTGCCTGTCACCTCCACGACGGAGATAGCGCGAAGCCGGGTGCTGGGCATCCGAAGACTGACGCTCGCGGCACCGTTCGACGACCAGTCGCTTGTGTATCGCACCGGCGAGTTCACTTACGAGCGAGATCCGTACGCGGAATTTCTCATTCCGCCAGCTGAAACGTTTGCCGTCGCCATACGCGGATATGTTCGTAGTAGCTGTGTGTTCCGCGACGTGACTGAACCGGGCAGCGCCTCCAGGCCCGACACGGAAGTTGAGATCTGCATCGAGCAGCTTTATGGCGATTTCCGCAATCCGTCGGATGCCTCCGCGGTGCTCGAAATGCGCTTCATCTTCTTCGACGCGCCGACCGGGATTTCGGGAAAGGTTTTGCTACAAAAGATCTGCTCTCGCCATGTTCACGTGAGGACCCGGACCGCAACTTCACTCATGGAAGGCTGGAACCAAGCCCTGATGCAGATCCTGGACGAGGTGTGCTCCGACCTGAGGACTAACGCCGTGGCATCACGTGGGACACCCATTCACGAGCAAAAGTGACCGTCATTCGCGCCTACATAAGGAACAGAACCGGGCTCTCCGGTAAGGTCGAAGTCTGGAATGAGCGGTGGTCACCTCAGATGGAAAGCAGAGTCTTACCGCTCGGTGGGAACCAGCAGGAACGTTCCTGGACTGACCAACCCGCCCCTCCTCTGCCTATCCCCTCCGTAGCACCTCTGATCGCCGATCAGAGGTGCTACGGTGAGACTCGGGAGGGGCTACGGTGCGGTGCCGGTGGGATAGAGTGCGCAAGCGCAAGTGCCGATGGCTTAGTAACTTCCGGATCCGAGTCGCATGAAGGCAGCGATTGGTTCGAGATTGGGGATGGCGGGTCTCGGTTCGGGAACGCGGGCCGAAGGACCGTAACTCTATTCATTCTGTAAGCATTTGTGGCTGCGAGCTTTACTCCTTACGTAAGCGCCAATCCCCTGAAAGAATTCCCCCAAACCGAGTTTTCCGCATTGAACCCCCGAACCTCCTGGCCATCAACGTGTTGCGCAGTATTTTGGCCCTCCGGTTCCTGGGGAGGGTGGCTCCATTTAGGTACGTCCTCTCTCTGAGGAGGCACGCAGAAATCTCCCGGAAGGCCTGTCGCACCTGCGCGGAGCGGTGGATATGTTGAACCATTCAACGGTGCCCAAAGCACCCACGACAGGCAAACAAAGCCAATAGCAGAACTCGATGAATCTTTTCAGTAGGCCCGCGAGCAGCAACAACGTCGAAAGGCTAAGAAAGCTCGATGTCTTCCGTGATCTTACCTTTAAAGAGGCCCGAGAGGTAAGTGAGCTCTTGCACGAGCGGGTTTACGAGGAAAACGAGATAATCTTTGAGGAAGGCGATCTTGGCCACGGAATCTTCATTGTGATCAGCGGCAAGGTCCGAGCCGACCCGTCCCATGAATTGCTGAAGACAGCCGTGCTGGAATTTGGACCGGGCGAAATGCTGGGGGAACTATCACTCTTTGAGGAGGCGCCGCGCACCGCCACAGTGATAGCGGTCGAGCGGACGGTTATGGTAGCCCTTTTTCGCTCCGAGTTCTTTGCTCTTTTGACCAAGAACAGAAACATCGGCGTGAAAGTCCTGGTGAGAATGTCAACGACCATGTGCCGGCGGGCGCGGCGTTGTCTGCTGCGCGAGCGCCATATTCCTAGTCTGTGAAGACGTTTTCGCAACCCGGGGCTGTGACGATGCTGGTGACCATCTTGGCCACTTGCCTGGTGCTCTATCTGTTTCAAAGGGTTATCTGGCTCGTGGTTCCTGGGCTGTTTGCGTTGATGATTTACTACGGTCTCCGGCCGCTAGCGGAGCAACTGGCCCTGCGCGGCGTCAGGCATGAAACGGCTGTGGCAAGCATGGTAGCAGTGCTGCTGCTCGTCACGGCGGGGGTCGTCTTGAAGTTAGCGCCGCCGCTGCTGGCCAAGGTCGCGCATTTGCAGGGGGCCTTTGATCACTACGTGGAGGGGGGCCAAAACCTGCTGCGGAAAACGATTCAAGCCCTGGAGGAGCTGGCGCCGGTGCTTAAGCGGGCCAGCCTAAACAAGCAGGTTGACTTGCAGATCCACCAATTCACCGATCAGTTTGCCGAAAAACATCTGGGGGCCATGGCCTTGGAGCTCTTAAAGTGGCTGCCCTCGCTCTTTCTGGTGCCTTATCTGACATATTTTCTGCTTAAAGACTCCACCAACCTGAAGCGGTTCCTCATTCGGAGCATTCCCAATGCGTTCTTTGAAAAGTCGCTCCTCTTGTTTGCACGGCTCGATGAGAGCCTCCGGAGCTTCTTCCAGGGTCTTCTGGTTCTTACATTCCTGGACACGCTGTGCCTGGCTTCCGGGCTGTTCGCTCTGGGTGTTTCGCCGGCATTATTCCTTGGATTAACCGCAGCCGTCTTGTCGTGGATCCCTTACTTGGGGTCCGTGATCGGATGCATTCTCGTGGTGGTCGTGGCCGCCGCTGACTTTCCCGATCGTCCCTCGATCGCCTACAGTTGCCTGGCACTTTTCCTTTTCGTTCGATTGATGGACGATTTCGTCTTCTTGCCCCTTACTATTGGCCGCAAACTCCACATCCATCCGTTGCTGAGTGTTTTGATGTTCTTTCTTGGCGCCACAGTCGCTGGGGGAACGGGACTTGTTCTCGCGCTGCCAGTGCTGGGCGTAATGTCGGTGGTTAGCGACACGGTAGCCCAAATCGTGACGGATCGGAGGTTGCGAGCCCGTTACCGGGCTGCGCGAGACTTCGCGATCACCTCGCACATGTCACTGCAGGGCCGGCTGCGGCCACCCAATCAAGACCTCCCTCCATTGGGAGAGACATGAATCTCTCCTTGGTCCAAGAAGCGTATGCGCTGATAGGGGCAGTGCAGAACCCTCCTCCTTCCCGATGGATGGCGAAATGAACTCCAGGCAGGTTGCACGTGAAACGAAGAACAGCTCATAGCCATGAAAGAAGCCTCAAATTCAGGCTGCGGATGTTGGGGCCGACGCGAAAGTTGCACAACCAGTGAAAAGCCAGATTGCTTACGTTGCTTTCGTGATGTTGGCGCTGCTATACCGCACGGACCTAACAGCCGCCCGGAGCGGTGATGCGGGAGAAACCGTGCGTTCGCGGCAAGCATCGTCGGCGGTTAAGGGCCTAAAGGCGCCCGCCACGCCCGACGCTCCGTGGCCCACTCCGGATTTGCGCGCGTTCTCTGAACCGCTCCGGGAGGGACGCCCTTCAGGAATTGATCCACAAAAAGACTATGAACTGGCGGAACTCATTGACCTGGCGGAGCGCGCCAACCCGGAGACCAAGGTCGCTTGGGCCCGGGCCAAGGAGGCTGCTTCCGCCGTAGGGCTCGCCCAAAGCGAGTACTATCCCCTGCTCGCTCTGAAGGCTTCCGCTGATTGGGCAAGGTTGCCCGTGCCTATTCCACTTTCGCCCCAGGAAGCAGGGTATATGGATCTTGAAGCGCAATCGGTGCGCCCGGTCGCGGTGCTGGAATGGGTCTTGCTCGATTTCGGTCGACGCGCCGCCACCGTGGGAGCGGCGCGCGAGCGATTGCTCGCGGCAAACCTCGGGTTTAATGCGCGGCACCTCGAGATTGTTTTCAAGGTCCAGACTGCCTTTTACAGGTTATCTACGGTGCGCGGTCGGATCACAGTTGCGCAGACGGCTTTGGAATCGGCTCTGAAAGTCCAGGAGGCAGCGGAGGAACGGTTGAAACATGGGCTGGCCACTGCGCCCGATGTTTCACTGGCGCGTCAACAAGCAGTCCAGGCGGCTTTTGACCTCGAGGAGGTTAACTCCAAGGAGCGAGACGCTCAGGTGACATTGGCCGAAAGCATCGGCATTCTTCCTACGACCCCCATTCGCGTGGCTGACTTCTCCCGGCTGCCGTTGCCCACAAGTCTGGAGGATACGGTGGAGCGGTTTATTGATCGGACGCTGGAACAACGGCCGGACCTGCTGGCGAGGGTGGCGATCTTGCGCGAAAAGGAAGCCGAGATTAGACGAGCGCGAGCGGCCTATTTGCCGACACTTTCTTTCAAAGGCGTAGCCGGTGGGTCCTTTGATAATGCCCATGTGGCACTCGAAGGCAATGCGCTGCCCTGGACGTCAACGACACAACCCACGTGGGGCGTGGGGCTGGCTTTGACGTGGTCTTTGTTCGAAGGCGGGGCGCGCAAGCGGAAGGTTGAAATCGCCAGGTCAGAGCGAGAAGCGGCCCAACATGACCTTGAAGAGGCGCGCGACAAGGCCATTTCGCAAGTCTGGAGGTATTACACGGACACCAAGCTGGCCTTGCGCCGGCTGGAGGTGGCCGCCGCGTTGGTAGAGGCCTCAGAGAAATCCTATCAGCAAACGTTCGAAGGCTATCAACATGGCCTCAGCAGCCTGGTGGACGTGCTTGGCGCGCGACGCGAGTTGAGCGGCGCGCGTTATACCCAACTCGACACGCGGGCGACACTGCTGGAATCCGCCGCCGCGCTGGCGTTCGCTTCCGGCGACCTTGGACCGCGCCTCTTGAACCGAAAGCAAGGGACTTTCCACAACCAGCCATGAGCACCTTCAAACGGCTGCCTTTCACCGCACTGATCTTTCTCGCCGGCTGCAGGGGTGCGCCGTCCATCAACTTGGTTGGCTCGTTCTTTCCGGCCTGGATGCTGTGTGTCGGTATCGGCGTCATCGGCGTGCTGTTGCTACGCAGATTGTTTGTTCGGATTGAAATCGAGGCGCACCTCGGTCCACTTCCTTTGGTGTATTTTTGTCTTTGGGTCCTCCTCACGCTGGCTTCCTGGCTGCTCTGTTTTAGGAATTGAATTTATGGCCGATGTAAGGAGGTTTCTGACCAAATTTGATCGCAAGACCATCACTAAAATGATGGCCGGCGCAAGAGCGCGGCTGCCCAAACTGGATCGCAAGAGTATCGGCAAGAGCCTTGGCCTGGGCATTATTATTGGCGCGGCGCTCCTTTGTTTGGCCGCCATGTGGGTGTACATCCACCGGCCGCAGACCGATGACGCGACCATGCGGGCCAATTTCATCGGCGTCGCTCCTCACGCCAGCGGCCATATCGTCGAGTTGCTTGTCAAGGACAATCAGTTTGTCCACGAAGGCGATCTGCTGTTCGCGATTGATCCCCGCCCCTATCAACACGCGGTGGCACGGGCAAAAGCGAACCTGGTGCTCGTCGGAAAGGAAGTGGCTGCGCTGGAGAAAAATTTGAAAGTCGCGGATGCCTCGATTGTCAGGGCGGAAGCCCAGGTTTCCGCCAGCGCGGCGGAGATCCAGCGCGCCGAGGCTTACAGCCTCGCAGCGGAGGCTTCGGTTCAGCGGGCTGAGGGGGAATTCAAGGATGCCGACGATCATCTTAACCGGCTTGTGCCTCTGCTCGCAAAGGAGCTTACTACCGCCGATGTGGTCGAATCTGCCCGCACTCGGCGGCTCGTCGCCGAAACCGCCGTCAGAGAGGCCCAGAAGGGTCTCAGCGCCGCACAGGCGGCCGTAGCTGCCGCGAGGGCGCAACATCTTGCAGTTGAGGCTGCGCTCGACCAGGCCAAGGTGGAACGCCTGCGAGCCGAAGACGCCATCGGTCGGGAGGGTAACTTCAATGCTCGAATCGGCGCAGCGGAGGCGCAACTCGCGGAAGCGGAATTGGACCTAGGCTATTGCCAGGTTCGTGCGCCGTTCAGCGGCAAGGTGGTGGATTTCAATATCTCGCTGGGGGAGTTCGCCCATTCCGGCGCGCAGGTTTTCACGCTCGTGGACACCAGAACCTGGTATGTGGTGGCTAACTTCCGCGAGACTCAACTCAAGCATATCGCGGAGGGATCGCCGGCGGAAATCTATTTGCAGTTCAAAGGCGGAAAACGGTTCCGGGGCAAGGTCGTTGGACCGGGCTGGGCGGTGAGTCCAGAATATGGCACCAGCACGATGGGCCTGCCAAACGTGCCACGTAATCTTGACTGGGTGCGTCTGGCGCAACGCTTCCCGGTACGAGTTGAGGTAGAGAATCCCGACGACACCTTCCGTGTCGGCGCATCGGCAGTGGTGACTATTACGGGCCGTGCCCCATCGAAAACGGTCGCCTCGTCCCCTTGATGCTCTTATGCCCAGCACTGCCATTTCCGCTGCCTCCCTGCAAGCAAACCGACTCCTGGAGTTCCTCCGAGACGAGCTGAAGCCAACTCCGGGGCGGTGGCAAGTGACGCTCCGCATCACGCTGGCTTGCGTGGCCGCCAGCTTTCCCGTGATGGCGTTCCAGTTGCACGTGCCTTTAATTGTCATGATCCTAATGTTTCTTGTGACGAGGCAGGACACAACGACCACGTTGCTCATAACGGTGCTTGCGATCATCGGCTTGACAATCGGTTGCGGCCTGCTGCTGCTCGCCTATGTCTGCATCGCGGACCTGACCTGGCTGCGCGTGTTGTCGGTTCCAGCATTCATCGCGTTAGGATTGTTCATCAACCGCATCCTGACGCTTGGACCTGTCGGCTCCGCTATTGGCATACCACTAGCCATGGGCATGATCGTTCCCGATATCATTCCCTCGACGGAATTCCTAACGCGTTTTCCCTTCTATGTCTGGTGGGCTGCGGTATTGGGGCTTACCGTCAGCCTGGGGGTGCAATACATGTTGAATCCGGAGAGGGCGCAATCCGTGCTGGTTCGCGGTTTGACCTCACGTCTGGAGGCGGTCGAGGCTGCGCTCCTGCGATTGGCCGCGGAAGAACGCAAGCAGCCACCACCCGTTTCTCTGGTCTCGCTGGCACTCAAGGGCGCGGCGGAGCAACTCCATCTTCTGAAGCTGGCGAGCATAGCAGAACCTGCGCTCAAGCAAAACCAAGCGCAGCTTGTTGCGCAGATCGTCCTCGTTGACCGACTGGTGACGGCGACCTGTGTGCTCGAGGAACAAGGAGTCGGGCTGCCCAATGAGGTGATCGAGAAGCGGCTGCGCCGCATCGCCAGAGCGGCGGCCAGGTGGCGCGAAGCTGTGATCGCGCATAGTTGGCCTGAGGTTGAGAGTCCCGTCGAGGGCGGCCCACAGGACCCCGGCGCGCTCCCGGCGATGGCAGAGATGGAACGTGTGCTGGAACTCGTTTCAAGAGTGAAGAAGGAGGGTAGCCTGCCGGACGAATTGAAGGTCTTCCCGACCGCGCTCAAAGGAGGCCCGCTCTTGCCCGACGCATTCAGGAATCCAGATTATGTTCGTTTCGCCGTGAAAGGGGCATTGGCCGGGTTCATTTGCTATTTGATATTTACGCTCACGGCTTACCAGAATATCTACACGTCGGTCATCACTTGCATCGTTTGCTCTCTCTCGACTATCGGGGCGAGCGTGCAGAAGGGTGTGATGCGTCTGGCCGGGTCCGCGCTCGGAGGCGTGCTGGGAGTACTCACGCTGACGTATATTTTCCCCAATTTGGATTCGATCGGGGGGTTCTGGGTCCCATTTGCTGCGGTTACGGCTCTGGCAGCCTATGTTACTTTTGGCAGCCCGGCCATTTCTTACGCCGGCTACCAAATCGGACTGGCCTTTTACAAATGCGTCCTGCAGAGCTATGGCCCGTACACCGAGTTGCGGGTAGTGCGTGATCGTCTGCTTGGAATCTTGCTTGGTCTTGCGGTGTTTGGGGTGATCAACACGCAGCTTTGGCCGGTCAAGGCGTTGGCAGCGACCCGCGCAAAATTGGCCTCGGCTCTGCGCACCCTCGCAAGACTGGCCGGCCTGCCCGACGATACCAAGGAGCTCGCGCCGCGTCTGGCGGAAGCGTATGAACTGCGCTTGCTAGCGTATCAGGACTTTGGCGCTGTCCAGCAGTTGCTCGATGGCGCGAAGTTCGAACCTGGCGCGGCCCTTCGTCGAAGGCTGGAAGGAATCAGCACTACCGCTCAAAAGCTTTTTCTGTACGTGTTGGCCATCATCCAGCATCGGCCCGACCTGCGTCCCGAGGCTGTGCCCGAGCCCTTGCGGGCGGCTGCGTCTCGATTCAGGACCGTGTTGGCAGAAGCCCTGCAAACCCTGGGCGATCGCACGATCGAAAGGGGCGACCACACTCTCCCAGATCTCCAACGCGCGCTCGCTGACCTTGAACAGACTCTGGCCTTGCACATGAAAACGATCACGGACGCCGAGGTCGCCGCTCAAGTACGCGCTCGATTTACGCTCTATAAGGAGGCAGTGCCGGTTGTTTTGCAATTGGCGGATGAGATCCAAGCAAACGATCCAACTGAACGAACGCAGCCACAATACAGATTGCTAAAACCTTCCACGATTCCGTAGCGGGTAGAAGAAGAGAGCCAATATCAAATGTCAACGACGAGCTTAGAACTTCGAGTGCACGTTCAGGGAGGGCCGGTCGAGACCTTTGTCCAGACCGATCCAGCTGCCGCGGCCCGTATCCTGGAAGGGTTGCATCCAACGAAGTTGTTCAGCGCCAACAGGATTACGATTGCTGGCGAGTTTTCACTAACGGCTTTCAATCCTTTGATGATCACCCGTATTGATTTTGTCGGCGAGGACTTTGCGCCTTGGGACTTTCCGCCAGGAATCCTGGACGTTGTCGAGCTTTCCGAGGCAGAGTTTCGGCAGCGAACTCATTTAAACGACCCGGCACGCTTGGAGAAGCGGGAAGGTGAGAGGCCGTCGGGCGAGTTTGAGGTAGTGTTCCTGGACGCGGAAATGCCCGGCGGCCAGCGGATATTCCTGGCGGTTGAAATTATGAGGGCGTTGCCAGCCGAGCGGTTGCAGCGACTCCACCTCTGGTTGGCTTCTCCCGCTCTCCATTGCCGGTTGCGAGAGGGCGGCGCTGCGGTCCTGAACCTGGCGAACTTAGTCCGGTTCACCATTTATCCCGGCCCCGACCGCACCCCGGCAGATGCCTGGCGCGCACATCACACAGCCAGTCGATAGCGGCCCTCGAAGTAGCTTCACCGAACCTTCCACTGGCCGGGCGAAGGCCGCGCTCTCCCGTGTGAACGGTGGGCTCGCCCGAAAGGGGCAACATAAAATCAGGCGGAAGTGCAATGGAGGCCGTGTCTCCCACTCTATAGGTTTGAAGCGTGATGACAACTTATTGAACACAAGTACAACACTTATGAGACGTTCGACCTATTTCAGACGCTATGCGAAGCGATTGCTCCTGCCAATCAGTGCACTCGAATTGACCGAGGTCGCGAATGCGATTCGTCCCCTTCGCGCCGACCGCCGGAGGACGCGGAACACGAAAGACGACCAATTCGATGGTTTACAGCAGATTATTGCGCACCTCGGGGGTATCAGGCGGGCGTTGGTGCGACATTACCCGGTTAACTGGACATTTCATTGGCACGGCATTTGCCGTGCTCTTTCGTCTGGACGTCGGACTCGCCCAAAAGGGGCAACATAAAATCACGCGCAAGTGCGATGGCGGGCGTATCACCCGCCTCATAAGTTTGAATATGATTATGAAACCTTCGGATCCCTCGATAAACAATGCGGAACGATTGATAGTGCCGATTATGGAATTGGAACTCACCGGCTTCACGGTGCGCGTGCGGCATCTGCAATCGCTAGCGATGAGGTGGCCCCGGAGTGTCGTTCGGCTTAATCCGCCGCGACGTCTAAAGAGGCTCTGGGCTCCGGCTCGACTTGCGGCGGCCAATTGATCACAGTGGTGGGAAGGGTGGTGGATAAGATAGGCATAGCTCGGGTGAATTCAATGATTGAATGATTGTTTCTGGACAACCCAAACCTGCAGAGTCGCGTCGCCAGCGGCATGAAGGGAGGAGGATCGGTCTCTTCATCCCCTGTTATATTGACGCCTTTTTTCCCGAGGTGGGGATCGCGACGTTGGAACTGCTCGAGAGCGCAACACCTTGTGTCGGTTTGGAACGATTGGCCCGACAACTGCATAGACTGTTTGGGCCGTGCGATCGGCCAAGAATGGGCCTGGAAGCTCGGAAACCGAAAGGCATACAACTGTCCTGCCAGTCGCACGGCCAACGAACAACCAATTCATTTATGATGAAAGCAATAACAACAACTGACCGGAATGGCGCCAGCCAGCCACCGATATTCGCGGCCAATCGGTCAGCAGGCTGGAGATGTCGCAGAACAGCCTCCGGCTGCAATGGAACAATGACGAGGTGGACCAGCGGCTGCGGGGCATCATGCAAGCCATTCACAACCAGCGCGTGCGCTTTGGCGAGCAGGACGGCTACATCAACTACGTGGACGGGGCGAACGTCGCCGGGTTCCGCAAAGTGGCGGAGGCAATGTTGGACCAGGGAATTGTCTAAAACCGCCTCTCTGCGCTCATCGGCGCTGTCCGCCACGGCTCACCCTTCGATAAAGGACATTTCAGAATATCCGTTAGCGTCTATGGAACTGTTTCAGAGGATCTTGAAAACCGCGGTTGCGGGCGAGGCATCGGACACTCATATCAAAATCGGCTCTCTGGTGGTGCTTCGCCTCCATCGGGTGCTCCTGGCCATGGAGTTTCCCCATCCGACGGAAGAGTGGATGCGCAACGTGGTGGAGCACATCGTGCCGGCGCACCTGAAAACCCGACTCGAACATGAGCGCGGGATTGATTTTCCCTACTCTGTCCCCAACATCGGACGGTTCCGCACCAACCTCTTTCAGCAGCGGGGCCACTGGTGCCTGGCCATGCGCTACGTCAAAACCATCGTGCCGAAGTTCGACGAACTGGGGCTGCTGGGCCAGATTCGCCAGATTGCCGAGTCCCCCCGCGGCATCGTCCTGATGGCCGGCACCACCGGGTGCGGCAAATCCACGACGCTCGCCGCGATGGTCGAACACATCAACGCCAACTTCAAAAGGCACATCATCACGCTGGAAGACCCCATCGAATACGTGTTCGAGGACAATCAATGCGTGATCGGGCAGCGCGAAATCGGGTTGGATACGGTCTCGTTTGAGCACGCGCTCAAGCACGTGCTGCGGCAGGGCCCGGATGTCATCATGATCGGGGAAATGCGCGACTCACTGAGTTTCATGGCGGCCATGAGCGCGGCCGATACCGGGCACCTCGTGCTCTCGACCGTGCCCACCACCAACGCCTCGCAGTCGGTCAGCCGTATTCTCGATTTCTTCAAAGCCGAAGAGCGGGAGCAGATTCGGCGGCAGCTTGCCAACACGCTGCAGGCGGTCATCTGCCAGCGCATGGTAGCGACGCTCGGCGACAGCATGACCCCGGCGCTCGAAATCCTGATTAACACCCCAACGGTGAGGAAGCTCATCGAAGAGAACCGGCTGGATAAGCTTGCGGCGGCAATCGAGACCGGGACGGAGGACGGGATGATCAACCTCAATCAGGCTCTCTATAACCTGTTCAAACAGGGCAAGGTGAGCCAACAGGAAGACTCGATCAAAGCCACCAATCCCCAAGCCCTGGAGATGAACTTTAAGGGCATCTTCCTGGATGAAGGGCGCAGGATTCTCGCGTGATCGGAAGAGAGCAAGTTATGAAACACAGCTCAGTGTGCCTCACCTCGCTCTTGCGCGGCAGCGCCATCGGGCTGGTGCTGGCGCTCATTGCCGGGTTTGCGATCTATCGCGTGAGATTCGCCCCAGTCCAAGTCGTCTCCCATAGGGTTCTCGCGGGTCCAATCGTAGGCGAGGTCGGAGGCACGGGCACATTGAAGACCCACTTTAAAGCATCGGCCAGCCCCAAGCTTGTTCAGGGCCGACTGGTTCAAGTGCTGGTGGACCAAAATGACTTCGTGACCAACGGCCAATTGCTGGCGGTGCTGGACGATCGAGAACAGCGATGCCAGGTCGAGGCGGCGCAGGCGACGCTCAGCGCCGCTCTAGCTACCGTTCACCGGGTTCAAGCAGACGAAGCACGGGCGCAGGCAAACTTGAAGCTGGCCGAGCTGAAGTACCAGCGCCAGTCAGAATTGTGGTCAGCCAAAGTCAGCTCGCGGCAGGAGTTTGACACGGCGGCTGCCGACTTGCAGACGGCCCAGTCGGCTCTGGGGGTGGCGCAGTCGGCTATCGCCGAGGTGGACCAGCAGCGGCTGGCAGCGGAGAAGCGACTTGGCTACCAAAAGGAATTGCTGGCCGATACCCTCATTCGCGCGCCCTTCAATGGCCTGGTGGTCAAGCGCAACCATGATCGCGGCGACGTGGTGACGCCCGGCAGCTGCATCCTCGACCTAGTAGACACCAACGAAATCTGGGTGTCCGCCTGGATGGACGAAACCGCGCTGGCGCCATTGCGGACCAATCAGTCGGCGCGTGTGGTCTTCCGCTCGGAGCCGGCGCGGTCTTATGCGGGCCGCGTGGTGCGACTGGGCCGACAGACTGACCCCGAAACACGGAAGTTTGTCGTGGACGTATTGCTGCAAGAGCTACCCACTAACTGGACGATTGGCCAGCGAGCGGAGGTTTATCTCGAAGCGAGCCGGGCCACCAAAGTCGTTCTAATGCCCGTCAAATTCCTATTCTGGCGCGACGGCCAGCCCCGCGTGCTCGTCAACCAACAGGGATGGGCATGCTGGCGCGACGTGAAACTTGGGCTGCGTGGGGGTGATGCAGTGGAAATAACCTGGGGGCTTAGGGCTGGGGAACAAGTTGTCGCGCCGGCACCCGAGCAAGCCACCCGGACGCTGGCGGGCCGGCGCGTGCAGCCTCAGTGTGAGCTAGGTCTATTAAGCCAATTTGGCATGCCAAAACATTTATGAGAAATCATGCAATGAAAGCAAACAGAGTGCAGATTCGCCGGCCGCAATCCCTGCGAACCTTGGGCTCCGCGGTCCTGATGACTATGTTGGTCCTGAGCTTTCCATCGGATGCCTCAGCCGAATCCGAGCCGTCGTGCGAGGCGGCCAAACCGCCGGTTGATGAGGTTGCGGTGCAGCCTAGGAATGGGAAGCTCGAAAGCTTCGCGCCAGCAGTCAAGAAGGTCGCACCCGCTGTGGCAAGAATCGTCACGGCCCTGAGAGCCGACCGGCTTTCAGGTGCGATCGAGGATCCCCTTCTGCGCTCCATGTTCGGACAAATGCCCGGAGGACATTCTCACCGCCTGCTGGAGTGCGGGCTTGGGTCCGGAGTGATTGTGACCGAGGACGGCTACATCCTGACCAATAGCCACTTGGTAACCGGACCCAGAGAGATCAAGGTGACGCTACAGGACGGGCGCGAGTTCAACGCCAAGGTCATCGGACTCGATCCCAAGAGTGATATCGCAGTGATCAAGATTAGCGCCCGCCACCTGCCCATAGTCCCGCTGGCTGAGAGCCAGAACGTGCAGGTGGGCGATCTGGTGCTGGCGGTCGGCAATCCCTTCGGGGTGGGCCAGACCGTGACGCACGGCATTGTCAGCGCGACTGACCGTGGCGGCATGGGCATCGAGGATTACGAGAGCTTCATCCAGACCGACGCCCCAATTAATCCGGGCAACTCGGGCGGAGCTCTGGTGGATGTCACCGGGCATCTCATCGGCATCAACACCGCCATCCTCAGCCATTCGGGAGGGAATCTGGGCATTGGCTTTGCCGTTCCTTCAGACCTTGCCCGCAGAGTTATGAACGACCTGGTGAAATATGGGTACGTTGTCCGGGGCTATCTCGGGGTCGAGGCTCAGGACCTGACGCCGGAGCTGGCCAAAGAGTTTAGTCTCAAGCACGCGACGGGTGCGCTGGTGGGCGGTCTGGTGTCCAACGGACCTGCCGAGAAGGCCGGGCTCCAAGTCGGAGATGTCATTACGCAGTTCGACGGCAAGCAGGTGGGTGACGCTCGCCAGTTGAGGCTCCTGGTTTCAGAGGCCAAGCCCGGCCAGGCTGTCCCGGTCGAGGTCCTGCGCAACGGCTCGACCTGGGCGCTCCGGCCCACCATCGCCCAGGCATCCGATAGCGAACGTCTTGCCAAGGTGGATCTCTCTTATGAGAGAGATCCTGGCGCTCTACAGGGTGTAACCATGGGTGAGCTGAACACCCAACTCAGGCAGCAACTCAGAATCCCCCGTAATGTGCAGGGTCCGGTGGTGCTCGATATCAAGCCGTATTCAGCGGCCGCGGACGCGGGTCTCCGCCCTGGGGATGTCATCCTGTCAATGAATCGCCATGAGGTGAAGAACGCTGAAGAGGCGTCGCGATTGACGCACAATGTCAGGTACAAACGCACGCTGTTGCGGGTCTGGAGCCTTAGCGGCAGTCGTTTCATACTCGTGGACGAAAGCCAGTCCGGTTAGGCAACCGAAGGAGGGTTGGTTTTATGAAAAGTAGTTAAGTATGTTTTGCAGGCGCTTTTCTACCTTCCCCGCGAGGTTAGTAGCATGAGACAGGGGCACCGCTTCAATTGGTGAATGATAGCAGGCCTCACGCAACATAAAAGAGGCATAAGCCAGGTGAATTCAATGATTAGCTCTGAACAACCCAAGCCCGCAGAGTTGCGTCGCCAGCGGGATCAAGGGAGGAGGATCGGTCTCTTCATCCCCTGCTATATTGACGCCTTTTTCCCCGTGGTGGGGATCGCGACGTTGGAACTGCTTGAGAGGCTGGGCTGCTCGGTCGAGTACCCGCTCCAGCAAACCTGTTGTGGGCAGCCCATGGCCAACAGCGGGTGCCAGGAGGATTCCGCCGCCACGGAGGCTCTCTTCGTGAACTGCTTTAAGGGCTTTGGAACAATCGTGGGACCGTCCGGAAGCTGCGTTCACCACATCCGCTGCCACTTCGATGCTATCGAACAAACGCCCGAAACCAAGAAGGTGCGGGCTGGGGCGCGCGAACTGGTCGAATTCCTGCATGACGACTTGAAAGTCGAGGCCTTTCCCTGGGCGGCATTCCCGCACAAAGTCGGTCTGCATAACAGTTGCTCCGCGGTGCGAGGGCTGGGGCATGCGCGCCCATCGGAGCGAATCATCGAGCCCTATTTTTCAAAGACGCGAGACCTGCTGCAGAAGGTGCCAGGCGTGGAATTAATCGAAATTGACCGGCCGGACGAATGTTGCGGCTTTGGCGGCAGCTTCTGCGTCACCGATGAAGCGGTCTCGGCCAAAATGGCCTACGACAAGGTTCACGATTTTCATCGCCACGGAGTCGAATATATCGCCTCGGCTGACATGTCCTGCCTGATGAATATGAAGGGAGTCATTGATCGCCTGAAGTTGCCCCTGAAGGTAATCCATATCGCCCAAATCCTGAACGGGGGCCCGCTATGACCCAAGCCGTCAATCCGGAAGAGTTGGCCGAACGGTTCATCGGCCTGGAACAGCACGAGGCCACCCATGACCGGCTCGTTTGGGGCATGCGCCAGAATCGTGACAAATCAGTCGCCGGGGTGCCGGAATGGGAGCATTTGCGTGAACTGGCGTCTCAAATCAAGGAGCACACCCTCACACACCTGGACCATTATCTGGAGCAATTCGAGCAGAACGCGACTAAACTTGGGACCCACGTTCATTGGGCCCTCGATGCCGAGGAGCACAACTCCATCGTCTATAGCATCCTCCGGGACCACGGCGTCAAGTCGCTGATCAAGAGCAAGTCCATGCTCCAGGAAGAGTGCGCCATGACGCCCTATCTGCAAAGGCGCGGTATTGACGTTACCGAATCGGACCTGGGCGAGCGCATCCAGCAACTCTCGAAAGAACCGCCCAGCCATATCGTGGTGCCTGCCATCCACAAGCTCCGTTCGGATGTTGCCGAACTCTTTGCCCGGAACCTGGGCACCGATCCAGGAAACTCCGACCCACATTACCTGACCGAAGCCATGCGGCAGAACGCCAGGCCCCGATTCATGTCCGCCGACGCTGGCATGACCGGCGCCAATTTCGCGGTGGCCGAGACGGGCGGGTTTGTCGTCTGCACCAATGAGGGAAACGCCGACATCGGCGCCTGCGTCCCGCCGTTGCACATCGCGAGCATTGGCATCGAGAAACTGATCCCTCGCGCCCGGGATCTCGGAGTGTTCATCCGCATGCTCTCGCGCAGTGCGCTGGGTTCGCCCATTACCCAATACACCTCACACTTTCATGGCCCACGCAGCGGCGGCGAGTTGCACGTCATCCTGGTGGATAACATCCGAAGCGATCGGTTGGGCTCGGCGGACTTTTGGCACGCGCTCAAATGCATCCGCTGCGGGGCATGCATGAATACCTGCCCGGTTTATCGCCGTGGTGGCGGTTTGAGTTATGGTGCGACCTACTCCGGGCCCATCGGAGTCATCCTGGATCCTGGCTTTAATCTCGACAAGTACCGCGAACTGCCCTTCCACTCCTCGCTGTGCGGCTCTTGCAGCGAGGTTTGCCCCGTTAAAATAGACATCGCCGACCAAATCTATAAATGGCGCCGCGTGGTGGCGGGGAACGGGATGCTAAGGCTCACCAAGCAGGTGGGCATGAGCGCGCTCGGAGCTGCCCTCGCTCATCCAACACTCTATCGCGGAGGCGAGGCCGTTGCACAAACGGCTTTGTCCCACACGCCGCGATTCCTGCTGTACAACCCGTTCAACCCATGGGGTAAACACCGCGAGATGCCGACTGCTCCTGGTCACACCTTCCGAACCTGGTACCTCAAAAACCGGAGGACTAATGAACTCACGTGAGAGAATCTTGGCTTCAGTCCGCAAAAACCTGCCTCGGCCCGCCGTCCCTCTGCCAGCGCTGTCTGAACCGAATGGTAAGAGGGTCGTCTCGGCGCTCGGATACAAGGAACATTTTACCAATCTCCCGGAGGTCCAGCACTCTCCAGAGGACACGGAACTGCTGTCCTCTTTTCAGAAGCAATTAGAAGCGATGGGCGGGCGGTGGTTTACAGTGGCTGACGCGGCCAGTGTCCGGGCCAAAGTGTCGGAGCTGTTCCCGGACGCCAGGGTGGTCTGCTCGGCGGTGCCGGAAGTCCCGGGAACCCGCCGCGTGGAGCGGATCAGCGACCCGCATGAATTGGACGACGTGGATGTCGGGGTCGTCCGCAGTCCGCTGGCCGTCGCGGAAGCTGGGGCGGTCTGGCTGACCCAATCGGAATTGGTGGTGAATGCGCTGGGAGTTTTGGCCCAGCATCTGATAGTGCTGCTGGATCCGTCGGTGGTTGTCGCCACCTTGCACGACGCTTACGAGCAGATTGGCCTGGGCGCCAGTCCTTATGGCCTGTTCATGGCCGGGCCCTCTGCGACCGGGGACATCGAAGGGGTGATCATTCACGGCGCACAGGGCGCGCGTAGCCTGACGGTTTTGATCGTCCCGCCACAAGCAAATGGGGAAGGGGTTGCCTAATGAAACGCCTCCAAACGCCAATCTCGCCAGGTCTTTGGCAGGCCCTTAAGAATCACGCTGAGCGAACCCATGAGCCGTTGTCGCATATCGTCAGCCGGGCCCTGGCAGATTACCTCCAGGTCTCCCATCACACTCTGTTTCAGGTTTCAACCGCCACGGCCCTGGTCGAGGGAATCTATCAGGGCGCCGTGCGCGTTGGCACGCTGCGCGAGCATGGGGACCTTGGCTTGGGAACCTTCGAGAACCTCGACGGGGAGATGGTGATGGTGGATGGCCACGTCTTTCAGGTGCGAGCGGACGGGTCCGTCCATGAATGCGCCGACGCTGTGCTGGCTCCGTTTGCGGTGGTCACGCACTTCGAACCCGAAACCACCGTCACTTTGGAGCTGTGCCCGGAATTGAAGGCCCTGACCTTCCGCTTCGACCGTCTGCGGAAATCCGACAACTTGTTCTTTGCTCTCAGAGTTGACGGGCACTTCGAGTATGTGCACACCCGCGCGATGTGCAAGACCCGCGAAGGAGTGCCGCTGGTCAAAGCCGCCGCGGTTCAACCGGAGTTTGAGTTCCATGACATCCCGGGCACCCTGGTAGGCTTTTGGACTCCGGAATATGCAAAGAGGTTAAGCGTCCCGGGTTATCACTTGCACTTCATCTCTGACGACCGCAAGCATGGCGGCCATCTCCTGCAATGCCGCGGGACCAACCTGCGCCTTCAAATTCAGCGCGAAGGTGACTATCGGGTTGCATTGCCCGAGACGGAAGATTTCTTGAAGGCCGATCTCCGTCGGGATCCAACGACAGATCTGGCCACAGCCGAGGGAGACAAAAGATGAGTATCCCTGTGACGACGCCCGGCCCGCAAACAGGGGCAGGATTACTGGTGAAGAGCTTGGAGGCGCAGGGGGTCGAGTATGTCTTCGGCATCCCAGGTGCCAAGATTGACAAGGTATTCGACACGTTGCTGGACTCCAAAATTAAGACCATTGTTTGCCGCCACGAACAAAATGCGGCTTTTATTGCAGGCGGGATCGGACGCATGACCGGAAAAGCCGGAGTGACCTTGGTCACATCCGGCCCTGGCTGTTCGAACCTGGTGACCGGCTTGGCGACGGCAAACTCGGAAGGAGATCCCATCGTCGCAATTGGCGGTGCCGTTCCCCTTTCAAACCGGCTCAAGCAAGTGCACCAAACGATGGATACTGTGAGCCTGTTCCGGCCTATTACCAAATTCAGCACCGAAATTGATTCACCGCTGGCCGTTTCGGAGGTGGTCGCCAATGCGTTCCGCACAGCCGAATCCGCCCGGCCCGGAGCAGCCTTCATCAGCGCTCCACAGGACATCATGATTGGGGATGCGGACGGCGATGTGCTTACGCCCGTTACGCCGGAAATGCTTGGCCCCGCTGGCGCCGAGGCCATAGCGGCGGCAGCCGCCCTTATCAACGACGCTCAGCGCCCCGTACTGCTGCTCGGCCTGCTCGCAAGTCAACCCCGTGCTGCAGAGGCCGTCCGTGCGCTGCTGACCAAAGCGAAATTGCCCGTCGTATGCACCTATCAAGGAGCGGGAGTGGTGCCACGAAACCTGCTCGACCTCTTTGGCGGGCGGGTCGGTCTATTCCACAACCAACCGGGGGACCAACTCCTGGACGCGGCCGATTTGGTGATCGCGGTGGGGTACGATCCCGTCGAATACGAGCCGAGTCTCTGGAACAAGGGCCGTAGGCGAAATCTGGTTCACATTGATGCCGTGCCCGCAGATGTTGATAAAGATTATCGGCCCCAGCTCGAATTGGCGGGCGACATCGCAACCACTGTCGGCTTGCTCACCTCTCAGGTTGAACGGAAAGGGCCCTCAGTGGATGCGGAGCTTCTGCACGCCAGGGCCCTCGACCGAACGAGATTTGCCCAACAGGCAGCCGCGATGAGCGGGGTTCCCATCCACCCGATGCGCCTTGTCCATGAGCTTCAAAACATGCTGAGCGACGACATGACGCTGTGTGTGGATATGGGGTCATTCCACATATGGCTCGCTCGCTATCTCTACAGCTTTCGTGCGCGTCAGTTGCTCATCACCAACGGGCAACAGACCCTTGGGGTTGGCCTGCCGTGGGCAATCGCCGCGTGCCTGGTGCGTCCGCGTGAAAAGGTGATTTCCATCTCCGGCGACGGGGGCTTTCTGTACTCGGCCGCGGAGCTCGAGACCGCTGTGCGACTCAAATGCAACTTCGTCCATTTAGTTTGGATTGATGGGACTTATGACATGGTCCGCATCCAGGAGCTGGCCAAATATGGTCGTGCCTCGGGGGTCGAATTCGGACCCGTTGATGTCGTGAAGTTTGCCGAGGCTTTCGGTGCCAAGGGGCTGAGGATAGAAAAGCCCGACCAGATTGCCCCTGTTCTGAAGAAAGCCCTCTCAATGGAGGGGCCGGTACTGGTTGGGATTCCAGTGGATTACCGGGAGAACTACAAGCTTATGGAGGTCGTCCACCCCAAGGCGCTTAACTGAGCACCGTAGGCTTATCTCGTGAACCGATTTCAGGCGAAGAGTCTATGAAGGCCGCATCTCACAGGAAGGGGTATTTGGGGTTCAGCCGAAAGGGGGAGTGTCAAATCCACCACAAGCGCAATGGTGAGCACCTTTCAGCGGTCGTAGGCTTGCACGTGTAGACAACTTAAACTCAAACATATTACTGTATGAAAACGAAACTCACTTCACATTCAAAATACCTTCGCGCACTTTTCCTGACGTCGCTGAGCGCCGCCATGCTGGCTGTCCCGCTCCGGCACGCAGCCGCGCAAACTGCCCAGGACCTGATCGAAGTCGCACGGAGCGTCGTCACCGCCGACCGGCAGGCGGTCGTGGTCGCGACAATGGAACTAACGGACACCGAAGGCAAGGCCTTCTGGCCGCTCTATCACGAATACCGGTCCGAGATGGGCCAAATCAGCGACGAACTCATGAACTTGGTGCTGGAGTACGCGAAACTCTACCCGAACGTCCCCGAAGAGCAGGCAAAGCAAATGCTAAAGACCTACACCAGCCTGCAACAAAAGCAGGTGGACCGGCGCACTGCCTACCTGAAAAAGTTCAGCCGAGTGCTGCCGGCCGCGAAGGCATTGAGGTTCGCCCAAGTTGAGACCCGCCTCGATCTGCTGGTCCAACTTAACCTGGCGGCCACTGTTCCTCTCACGCCAGTTGCTGGGGCGAATCTTACACAGGTTGGCCTTCCCGCCGAAGCCCTTGCGACCGAGGCCGAGCGGGCCATCAAAGCGTTCGAGCGCGCCGATTCCGGTCTGAAGGACTTTTTCAACGGTTCGGCTGGTTTCGCCGTGTTCCCGAGCGTCGGCAGAGGGGGTTTGGTCTTCGGCGGTGAACGCGGCAAAGGTCTCCTGTATGAGAGCGGGAAGCCTGTCGGCGAAGCCACGCTGACGGAGCTGAACGTCGGAGCGCAGGCCGGAGTGGAGTCTTTCTACGAAGTGATCTTCTTCGAGTCTGAGGGAGCGCTCGCCCACTTCAAACAAAGCAATTTTGAGATGAGTGCCGAAGTTAACGCCGTTGCCGCGTCCGAGGGAGCGGCGAAGAATGCCAAATACCGGGATGGCGTGACAGTGTTCACCCTGGCAAGGACCGGACTGATGGTGCAGGCGACCATTGGTGGTCAAAAGTTCAAGTGCAAGCCTCTGAACTAATTCCGGCGGGGCACATCTCAGTTTCTGAGAGGGTTCGCGTAATAGCGGTTCTTTCACCACATCTTGCCCTGTCATGCGTGCAAGGCAGAAGGAAAACCACTCGCTCTGCCAATCACAAGCGCCTCAATCGCAAGGACCTTACCATGGCGCCCGGCCCTGGATAGCAGGGCCGGCGCCCCCGCCAAGCCGCACCGGGACTACCCCGGTGCGGCCCCGGTTCTACAACGGCGATATACCGGTGTAGCTCCCATGTGGATCCGATCCACATGGGAGCTACACCGGTATATCGCCGGCCAGACCCCGTTGTCTCACCCGCAAAAACGGATCACCCACCAACAGGCTTCGTCCCGCCGCACATTCGAGTTGAGCCCAGCCGGAGGGTGACTGCCGGTTTCCGTCTTGATAGTACCGAGAAAGCCCAGCGCCAAAGACGCCCCTCCGGTCCGCCTGTCAGAAAGGTCACCACTACTTCGTCGGTAAGACACGGCAGCTCGGACATACGGAGACTTAAAATAATGCAGTAGAAGCTCCCCGGAAGAGAGATTTCAGGTTCACTCTTCCGTTACGCTCCAATCCCATTCTTATTGAGCAAGGGAATATCCGTCGCAAGGTCAGTAGTCGGAACCGGCGTATGCCCGTAACGTGAGCCATGCAGCAACTGGCTGCCCGACACAAATCTGTTAAGGGCTGCTCCGGGGCACGAATTTGCTTATCCGTTGCCCTGACGCCAAGGACGCCGGGATGACCGACTCGCGCCAAGGAGCGCGGCTGACCGAAGGGGTTGGCCGCGCTCCACTCACCCTGAACAAAGCTTGCTGGCTAATGTCACCGGGCCCATAGGAAATCTTGGCATTCTGCTGATTTCTAATCCGGCGGCTCTCTTGCACGTCTGGCCTGCAGGAAATCTTCACTCACCTCCCTCTGCTCCGCTCTATTGTATCCTGTGCCCCTCTCTCGGAAGAGAGATTCGGCAGTCGTCCTCGTGGTGCGCTCAGCCCTTGTTCTTTTTGGGCAAGTCAAAACCTTTCGATGGACGGATAGCCGCAAACTTAGGAGGTGGGATAACCTCTTCAATGGATTTAGCCAATGCCAGGTCAATGACTGTGCGAGAACGACCATTACGAAGCCATGGCGGGATGAACCCGTGAAGAAGCGAACAACCGCAGGAACGAATAGTTATGCAAATTAGAATAATCGGATTGGTACGGAAGGGCGCGAACATGGTTCGCCGGCTCATGAAACATCAGCACGAGTCCGTCATTTATGACCGCGGTCGGGATAACCGTTCTCTCACCCCATGAGACATCACAAACCGCTTTGAGAGGACAATGGCTGTTTCACCGAACAAACCATCAACAAACCAAAAACCGAAAGGAAAGAACATGCAAGCAATCACTGAAAGACGCACGGCACAAAAGCCCGTTGTGAACCGCCCAACCAGCCCCTCCCGAGTGCAAGAGATACTCAGTTGGTATGGCAGCGACAACCCAGGAACCTTGACCAACCTCGCGCGCCTGTTGAATCATGGCCGGCTCGCCGGCACTGGCAAGTTGGTGATCCTGCCGGTGGACCAGGGGTTCGAACATGGGCCGGCGCGAAGCTTCGGCCCCAATCCTCCTGCGTACGATCCACGCTATCATTTCGAGCTTGCCATCGAAGCCGGCTGCAACGCCTACGCAGCGCCTCTGGGGTTTCTGGAGGCGGGAGCGCGCGATTTTGCCGGACAAATACCGCTGATCCTGAAGGTCAATGACCATGATGTTCTAAACGACGAAAAGGACCCGTTTCAGGCCCTGACCGGGAGTGTGCAGGACGCGCTGCGACTTGGCTGCGCCGGCATTGGCTTCACCATCTATCCCGCTTCGACCCATCGTCTAGAGATGTACGGCCAGATTCGTTGTTATGCTGAAGAAGCGAAGAAGGCGGGCCTGGCGGTTATCATCTGGTCCTACCCTCGAGGATCGAGCCTGAGCAAGGAAGGCGAAACTGGAATAGACGTTTGCGGCTACGCGGCGCACATCGCGGCGCAACTGGGCGCGCATATCATCAAGGTAAAACTGCCGACCGCGCACATCGAACAGGACGCCGCACGCAAGGTCTATGAGAAGGAAAAGATCCCTATCGGCACGCTGCCGGAGCGGGTTCGGCATGTCGTGCAGTGTTGCTTCGGAGGACGGCGAATTGTGATCTTCTCGGGAGGACCGGCGGACACGACCGAGACGGTGCTGGAAGAGGTCCGCGCTATACACTCGGGTGGAGGGTTCGGCTCCATCATCGGGCGAAATTCGTTTCAGCGTAAAAAGGCGGACGCACTCAAACTCCTCAGCGACATAATCGAGATCTATTCAGCGAAAAGCTCGTGAGGTGGGCCAGCGATTCGCCAGGAAGGGGTGAGGTTATGAAACTGATCGCGGATCAGGTCGATGTGTTCACCGACATCGAGTTGCTGGCTGTGGCGGCGGCGCAACGGTTTGTGCTACTGGCCACCAACGCGGTGGCAGACCATGGGGTGTTCGCGGTCGCCCTTTCCGGCGGCTCGACCCCCAGAGTTCTTTACCGGTTGATGGCGACGGACAAAACCATCCGTTCAGCCATTCCCTGGTCGAAAGTTCACTTCTTCTTCGGCGATGAACGCCATGTTTCTCCCGACCATGCCGAGAGCAACTTCCGAATGGTCAACGACGCAATGTTTCAAGGTCTCCGCAGCAAGGGACTGCACATTCATCGCATCCTCACCGAGCTCGCCAGCGCCTCCGAGGCTGCGCAAGAATACGAGGCGGACTTGAGGGAGTTCTTCGAGGCTCGTGGCCTCCCGGATCAGGGCTTTCCACGACTTGATCTCGTTTTGCTTGGCATGGGGGCCGATGGGCACACCGCCTCCTTGTTTCCGAACAGCCCCGGATTGCGCGAGCGCACTCGCTGGGTAGTGGCGAACTGGGTGGAGAAATTCAAGGCCGATCGCATCACTATGACCTTGCCGGTACTCAATTCTGCGGCCGAGGTCATCCTGTTCGTCACCGGCCCCAAAAAGGCTCCGGTCCTGGGGCAAGTGCTGGCTCCGGCGGTCAATGGATCAAAGTATCCCGTCCAAAGGGTCAGACCACGGAACGGAATCAAACGCTGGATGCTGGACGCCACCGCCGCGGCCAGCATCAACAGGATTTTAGGCTGAAATAGACTCAATGAACATCACGGTATTCCTCACGTTCTGGCTCATCGTGCTGGCACGAGTAACCGACGTGACGCTTGACACAATTCGCACCGCCGCGATTGTCCAGGGCCGCCGAGGGTTCGCCGCCGTGCTCGGCTTCTTCGAGGCAGTAGTGTACATCCTGGCCGTTGCCAAGGTTCTATTGAATATGGATCATCCAGTGTATGCCCTGGCGTATGGGCTAGGCTTCGCGACGGGTACATACCTTGGCATCACCATCGAGCAACGCTTGGCATTCGGCGAGCAGTTGGCCTCGCTCTTCACACGGAAAGGAGACGAGATGGCCAAGGTCATGCGCGTGGCCGGCTACCGCGTGGCGGAGGTGCATGGACATAGTCGAGACGGCGATCTGACGATCCTCTATGTGGGAATCCCGCGGCGGAAGGCTCGAAAGCTGGTCCATGATGCCAGGGCGGTTGATGACACCTGCTTCTGCATCGTCAATGATGTCCGCGTGGCAAGATTCGCGGGAAGCCGCAGGGCATCGGTCACCTCCAAACTTCCTCTAGGCAAAGTCTCTTAGCCGCTTGGGTGAGAGCCGCGCCTCTCGCGAAAGAGGCATTTCAAAACCTGCTACCTGGCTGATAGCCCCCTTTTTGATTTCGCCGCATGGTGATGCTGGAAATGCAAATGTTCCGAGCAATCTTAATGTTGTGCTTGATAGCGAGCGCGCCGATGCTCGGCGCGATCACCGAGGCGGCAGGACTTCCTGCCAGGGGGGACAGTCAGGTGCGCGCTTTCTCCGCGCGGGCAGAGGAACACGCCCTGCCTCAGAAGGCCGTGGAACTTGCCCGACCCTCCGGATTTTCGGTCACGAACTCCATGGTAGTGACTTGGATCGTTGCCGTGGGCCTGATCGTTTTCGTCCAGGCCGCTACGCGCCAGATGAAGCGCGTCCCCACCGGCGCGCAGAATTTCTGGGAATGGCTGGTGGAGAGCCTGTACAATTTCCTCGAGGGCATCATTGGCCGGCACCTGGTGCAACGGACGTTCTGGTACTTTGCCACGATTTTCATCTTCATCCTTGCTGCCAACTGGGTGGGCCTCATCCCCGGGGTCGGCACGGTCGGGTGGGGACAGCGGGGCCCCCACGGTTTCAAGATAGAGGAGCCCTTGTTCCGCGGGGCCAACGCCGATCTAAACCTGACACTGGCCATGGCGCTGGTCTTTATGGCCTGCTGGCTCGTGTGGTCGCTGCGCGAAGTCGGCCCGATGGGATTTGTGAAGGAGCTTTTTGCCCCCAAGGGCGACACGACGGGTTTCTTGAAGGTGTTGATGGTGGTCGTGTTCTTCGCCGCCGGCTGGATTGAAATCATCTCGATCCTATTCCGGCCTATCTCTCTGAGCTTTCGTCTGTATGGCAACATCTTTGCCGGTGAGAACATGTTGGAGACCATGGCCCGGCTGGTGCCCGGCCTGGGCTGGTTGCTGCCGGTTCCCTTTTACTTCCTGGAGCTGTTGGTGGGCCTGGTGCAGGCACTGGTCTTCATGCTGCTGACTGCGGTCTTCACGCTGCTGATGTGCCAGCACGAGGAAGCCGGACCCGGAGGTGCGCACGATTAAACAATGAATTTCGGCGGCTCGGCCGTGTTCAATCGCGGGAGCCGGCGAGAAGGAAAGAGAAAGGAAAACATATATGACACTGATGCCACTGTTGGCAGAAATGAGCGGGAACATGCACGTCGGTTTGGCGGCCCTTGGCGGGGCCCTGGGCGTGGGTTTGATCGGCATGAAGGCTTCGGAAGCGGTGGGACGCAATCCAGGCGCCTCCACCAAGATCCTGGTCCAGGCGATTCTGGCCATTGCCTTCGCCGAAGCGATAGTGTTCTACGCCATCTTCCTGGTGAAGTAGAGAAGAAACGATGGGCGCAGAGCCAGCCCGGCTCGGCGTCCCAACTATAGGAAACCGCGGCTATGAATGGTTTTGTTTTGCTGGCGCAAGCGGGTGGCGGGGGACCGGTGCAGGAAATCGCCCGGACGTTCGGCGTGGATTGGGCGCATCTGATAGCCCAGATCATTAGCTTCGGCATCGTATGTCTCCTGCTGCACGGGTTCGCTTATCGGCCTGTCCTCGCGATGCTGGAAACGCGCCGGAACGAAATCGCCCAGGGCCTGGCCAATGCCGAACAGATCACAGCCGAGCTGGCCCGGACGGAGACTCAGCGGAAGGAGGTGATGGCACAGGCCAACACCCAGGCGACGAAGTTGATTGAAGAAGCCCGGGCGGCGGCCGCCCGCGTGCAAGCAAACGAGACCAAAAAAGCCATCGCCGCCGCCGAAGAGATACTGGCCAAAGCTCGCGAAGCGGCGGCCCAGGACCACGTGCGCATGCTCGCCGAGCTCAAACGCGAAGTGGGCCGGTTGGTCGTGAAGGCCACCACCGCGGTCACCGGCAAGGTTCTGACGCCGGAAGACCAACGACGGCTGGCCGAGGAGACTGCCAAGGTGGTGGCATTAGACAAAGCCCGAGACCCGGCATGAAGGCCACCAAACAAGCAAGGCGCGAAGCCGCGCAACTGTTCCGCCTTTGCCTGTTCAACGGCCTGCTGGATGAGGGGCGCGCCCGGCAGGTGGTGCAGCACATCGTCACCACCAGGCCGCGGGGCTTCCTCGGCACGCTCTCCTATTTTCGGCGGCTGGTGGAACTCGACCGCCCCCAGCACACGGCCAAAGTCGAGTGCGCTCAGGCGTTGCCTGCGGATCTGCAGACCGGCCTGGAGAATGATCTGGAGAGGCTGTACGGGCCAGGGCTGAGCACCTCCTTTGCCGACAATCCGGCGCTGATCGGGGGGATGCGCATTCAGGTGGGCAGCGATGTCTATGACGGCAGCGTGCGGGCCCGCTTGGCCGCCCTGGAACAAAGCTTCTAAATCATCGGTTAACCAATGGACGAGAGAATTTATGGCTACCTTACTGGAAGAAATTGAAGCCCAAATCACGAACGTCAAGGCTACGACCGCTAGGCAGAACGTCGGCACCGTCCGCGAGATCGGCGACGGTGTGGCCAAGATCGAAGGGCTGACTCGCGCAAAGCTCAACGAGATGCTGGACTTCGGCCAGGGCATCACGGGCCTGGCGCTGAACCTTGAGGAAACCGAAGTCGGGGCGATCATTCTGGGCGACTATACCCAGATTGACGAGGGGGATGAGGTCCGCGCTACGGGCAAACTGCTGCAGGTGCCGGTCGGCAAAGGGCTGCTGGGCCGCGTGGTGAACATGCTGGGGGAGCCGATTGACGCCAAGGGACCGATCAAGAGCGAGACCACCTACCCGGTCGAGAAGATCGCCCCCGGCATCATTCGGCGCCAGCCGGTCAGCCAGGCGCTGCAGACGGGCATCATGCCCGTTGACGCGATGATCCCGATTGGGCGCGGCCAGCGCGAATTGATCATCGGCGACCGTTCGACGGGCAAGACGACGATCTGCATTGATACCATCATCAACCAGGCCCGGCTGAACAAAGCGGCTGAAGCGGCCGGCGACAAGGAGTACCGCCCGCTCTATTCCATCTACGTGGCGGTTGGCCAGAAGCAATCCAGCGTGGCGCGCGTTATCTCGGTTCTCGAAGAGGCCGGCGCAATGCCCTACACGATTGTCCTTGCCTCGCCGGCTTGCGATTCGGCCGCCAGCCAATATATGGCGCCGTTCGCGGGGGCGGCGATGGGCGAGTGGTTCATGGATAATGGGATGGACGCGTTGATCGTCTTTGACGATTTGTCCAAGCATGCTGCGGCCTACCGAGAAGTTTCGCTGGTGCTGAAGCGCCCCTCGGGCCGCGAGGCCTATCCCGGCGATGTGTTTTACCTGCACAGCCGGCTGCTCGAACGGGCGGCGCGTGTCGGCGAGAAGTTTGGCAACGGTTCGCTCACGGCCCTGCCCATCATCGAAACGCAGGCCGGCGACGTGTCCGCTTACATCCCCACCAACGTGATCTCCATCACGGACGGCCAGATCTTCCTGGAGACCGATTTGTTCTATCAGGGCGTGCGCCCGGCGATCAACGTCGGTATCTCGGTGTCGCGTGTCGGCTCGGCGGCGCAGATCAAAGCGATGAAACAAGTCACCGGCAAGCTCAAGGGAGAGTTGGCCCAATTCCGGGAACTGGCGGCGTTCGCGCAGTTCGGCTCGGACCTGGATGCCAAAACGCAGGCGCAGATCAACCGGGGCAAGCGCATTATCGAGATCTTCAAGCAGCCGCAATACAACCCCGTGCCGGTCGAGGTCCAGGTCGCCGTGCTGTGGGTGGCCCAAGCCGGCTATATTGATGAGGTGCCGGTGGAGCGGACCAAGGAATACCAAAACCGGCTCGCGGAGTTTCTGACCACCCGGAAAGCGGAATTGCTGGGGAGCATCGCAACAGAGAAAAAGCTGAGCGACGAATTGATCGGGGCGCTGAAAGCTGCGGCCGAGGAGTTCAAACAGACCTGGACCGTCGAGAAACCCCAGCCGGAGAAACCTCAGCCGGAGAAGGCACTGGCGGCGAAGGGCGAGGCAGAAAAGCTCGAGAAATGATTACCGCTTGCGTGAGTTATGCATAGCCTTCGCGAAATTCGCCGACGGATCAAGTCGGTCACGAGCACCGCGCAGATCACGAGAGCGATGCAGATGGTCGCGGCCTCGAAGATGCGCAAGGCCCAGCAGGCTGCGCTCAACGGGCGCCCGTTTGCCGGGCTGTTGTATCGCTTCCAGCGCAAGGCCACCACGCAGGCGGTGGATTTCAGCCATCCGTTGCTGGAAGTACGCGAAGTCCACAAGCGGGCGCTCATCTTGATTGGTGGGGATAAGGGCCTTTGCGGAGGGCTCAACAGCAACCTATTCCGGGTGGCTTCCCAGTTTGACCCGCAGTCCACGGTGTTCATCACCGCCGGCCGCCGGGCCGCGCAATATGTCGCGCGCACCCGCCGGCAGCTTGTTGCTGAGTTCGCCTATGGCGATTCGCCGCGCTACGTTGAGGCCAAAGCCATTGCCGCGTGTGCCCGCGATCTTTTTCTGAAGCAGGAGGTGGACGAAGTCCGGGTTGTCGCCACGCGTTTCATTAGCACATTGACCCAGGAACCGGTCTGCCTTGAGTTGCTTCCCGTGGGGGCCATCAAAGGGCTTAAGCTGCCGGGCGCGCCATCGGAAGAGGAGCTGGCCTCCAACACCGCGGAGTACCTGTTCGAGCCCAGTGCGGAAGCCTTTTTGGGTTATCTGCTTTCCCATTACCTCAACATTTACATTTACCAGGTCCTGCTAAATGCCAAAGCCAGCGAGCAAAGCGCCCGGATGGTGGCCATGAAGAATGCCACCGATAACGCCAACACGCTCATCAGGCACTTGACCCTCGAATACAACAAGCTGCGGCAGGACAGAATCACCACGGAATTATTGGAGATCGCCAGCGGCCAGGTCGGCGCCAACTGAAGCGCATTCTTTACGAACCAAACTCTGAATCCAGATATGAACAAAGGCAAAATCGTCCAGGTGGTCGGCGCGGTGGTGGATGTGGAATTCCAGGACGGAATCCCAGGCATCCACAATGCACTGACCGTCGAATTTGAAGTTGAGAAACAGCCCGTCAAGCTGACCCTCGAAGTGCAGCAACAGCTCGGGGACCAGTGTGTGCGGACAGTGGCCATGTCCAGCACGGAAGGTCTTGAACGCGGACTGGAGGTCACGGATACGGGCAAGCCCATCGCGATGCCCGTCGGCGAAGGGGTCATGGGCCGGGTGTTTGATGTGACCGGCAACCCGGTGGACGAACGCGGACCAGTGAAGGCGGACAAGTACTACCCGATCCACCGCCCGGCGCCATCGCTCGAGGATCAATCCACCTCGCCGCAGGTCCTCCCAACCGGCATCAAAGTCATTGACTTGATCTGCCCCTTCCTGAAAGGCGGCAAGGTCGGCGCGTTTGGTGGCGCGGGGGTGGGCAAGACGGTCGTCATCATGGAGCTCATCAACAACATTGCCAAGCTCCACGGCGGGGTGTCAGTATTCGCCGGAGTCGGGGAACGCACCCGTGAGGGCAACGATCTCTACCACGAAATGTCTGAGGCGGGCGTCATCAAACAGGACAACCTGGCCGCATCGAAGATCGCGCTGGTGTACGGCCAGATGAATGAGCCGCCTGGCGCCCGGCTGCGCGTTGCCCTCGCCGGCCTGGCGATCACGGAGTATTTCCGCGACGAAAAGAACCAGGACGTGTTGCTGTTCATTGATAACATCTTCCGGTTTTCTCAAGCTGGCTCTGAGGTGTCCGCGTTGCTGGGCCGCACGCCCAGCGCTGTCGGTTACCAGCCGACGCTTGCCAGCGAAATGGGCGCCTTGCAGGAACGCATTACCTCCACTAAGAAAGGCTCCATCACCTCTTTCCAGGCGGTGTATGTGCCGGCGGACGACCTGACGGATCCTGCGCCCGCCACAACGTTCGCACACTTGGATGCGACCATCGTCCTAGAGCGGTCCATCGCTGAACTGGGGATCTATCCGGCGGTGGACCCGCTCGCCTCGACTTCCCGGGGCCTAGCGCCGGAAATCGTAGGCCAGGAGCACTACGACGTGGCGCGCGGCGTCCAGCGCGTGCTACAGCGGTACAAGGACCTCCAGGACATCATCGCCATCCTGGGCATGGACGAACTCTCGTCAGAGGACAAGCTCACCGTTTACCGGGCTCGCAAGATTCAGAGATTCCTCAGCCAGCCGTTCAGCGTGGCCCAGGTATTCACCGGGACCGAAGGAAAGCAGGTCCCCGTGGCCGACACCGTGCGCGGCTTTAGGCAAATTCTCGAAGGCAAACACGACGATGTGCCAGAAGGGAACTTCTATATGAAGGGTGGAATTGAAGAAATCCAGGGCTCCGCTACCGATGAACAGGACAAAGGGGAAACGGCCAAAGCACACAAGCCGAAGGACGCTCCGCCTCAGCCGGCAAAAGCCCCAGGCGAGCAAAAGGCCAAATGACCTTCAACCAATGATAGACGCCCGGCAAGCCGGCTCCAGAACGCCCGAGACTATGGCCAGCACGCTGAAACTTGAAATCATCACGCCGGACGCAACGGCTTACTCCGAGGATGTGGACATGGTCACCCTCCCCGGGGTCGAGGGCCAGATGAGCGTGTTTCCTCAGCATGTCCCCCTGATGACCCAAATGGTGCCCGGCGAGATCATCGTGCGCAAAGACGGCCACGACTATTATCTCGCCGTAGGAGAGGGGTTGGTGGAAATCGCGGGCGACCATGTCGCCATCCTGACGGACCTGGCCATTGCGGTCGAGAAGATCGTCGAGGCGAAAGTCGAAGAAGCGATTCAACGTGCCGAAACCCGGCTCGCCGAGAAACTGTCGGACGAAGAAGTCGCTTCGGTGAACGCTTCTCTCGCCCGTTCCCTGGCGCAATTGCAGGTCAAGCGTCGACGCCGTCTTTAGGCGGTTAGGCGAAATGAAGTATCGCTACCCAGGTGTGGCCCCGGTGCTACACCGACATATCTCCGGCTAGACGCGGTCGATGTAATCCAGCGACTGGAACCCGAGCAGACACGGGCGGCCGATGGGATTCAACAGCCAGGGCTGCTGGACCGCGGTGGCCCCCAGGGAGTCCGCTCGCGGTTCGGGTGTAAACCGTTCCATCAGCGCGGCGGCGCGTTTCGCGATGATCGCCCTGCATTGGGCTAATTCCCGCTCGCGCAGCCGAACGTTCTCGCTGACGATCTTCTGCAGGTGGTCCACATTGTAGAGGTACACATTCTCAAGTTGTTGCACGGCGGGATCGATGTTGCGGGGCACAGCGATATCGATCAGGAAAAGCGGGCGGTTTCGCCGTTGCGGCATTAATGCCGACAGATCTGCGTGGTTAAGAATGGTGTCGGGACAACCGGTTGAGCTGACAACAATGTCCGCCTCGGTCAGGGCCGCGAGCAACTGCTCGAAACGGACCGCTCGACCGCCAAACTCAAGTGCCAGCTTCTCGGCCTTGTCGAAGGAGCGGTTCGCCACCAGGATGGAGTGGGCCGCTTTCTTCGCCAAATGCCGGACACAGGCTTCTCCCATTTTACCTGCGCCAACAATCATCACCGTCTTTTCTGCAAGGTCCCGATCAAAAATCCGCTCCGCCAATTCGACCGCCACACTGCCCACGGAGGTGGCCCCGCGGCCAATCCCGGTTTGAGTGCGAATTTCCTTGGCTACTTGCAGCGCGGTTTGGAAGAGCCGATTCGTCATGCGCCCGGTGAGCTTTGCCGCCTGAGCGGACTGGTAAGCCTGCTTCACCTGGCCGGTGATCTCAGTCTCCCCAATGATCATGGAGTCCAGACCGCTGCTAACTGAAAACAGGTGCTCGACCGCCTCAGCGCCTTCCTTGAGATACACATACGGAGAAAAGTCGAAACCGGAAGGGGAGAGTAGGTCGAGCAAGTGATTGAGTCCCGAGCCGTTTTTTGGCGTAACGCCGTAAACTTCGACCCGGTTGCAGGTTGAGACCATCACCACTTCGGAGAGGTTCCCGGCCAATTTGAGCCGGCAGCCGCAGCAGCGCAATCGCGAGGATGCCCCGGCTAGCTGCTCCCTAACCTCGACTGCCGCCGTTTTGTAACTCAGCCCAGCAACGAATAGTTTCATATGCTTGCCCTTCGGGAGTGGGAAAGCGCAGTTGAACGTGCCAAACTGTCCCACGATCTCAATCGGTATTGGGTGGGTGACTGACCGAGGATCTTATGGAAAACCCGGTTGAAGTGCGTCAATGACTGGAACCCGACCTCGAACCCGATTTCGCTCACCCGCAGACTGGGGTTCATCAGGAGGTTTTTGGACCGCTCGATGCGGACGCGGGAGAGAAATTCGGTGAAGGTCAGGCCCGTGGCGCCTTTGAACTGTGTGCAGAAATAAAAGAGGCTGACGTTGACGAATTTGGCCACCTGGGCCAGGCGCAGGTGCTGCGCGTGGTTTTCACAGATGAAGGCTTTGGCCTTGCTCACCCAGGGGGGTTCGCCATTGTTGCGCTGGATGAGGATCTGGTTGCTCAGGATCGCCAGGTGCTCGGCAAAGATGCTGAGCAGCTTGACCACCGACGCATGCTGCCTCGGGCCGACGACATGCGTTCCGAAGTAGGCTTTCCGCAACTCACTTCTATCCGGTTCCAGTCCCCATGCGGTTAGCAATTTGGCAATCCTTTGAAACTGGCGTTCGGTCGGTTTCCTGCGAAGAACCTGGCCCGTCTGCAAGAACCCGATCAATCGTTTCCCCAGGCGCACCGGCACCGCGGTCTCGCTTAAGCCGGCCGGGCACACCGTCGTGTGGGGACTCTGCACGGCTGCTTTTGCCAGCCTGGCCTGCACAGCGAGACAGGATCCGCAGCTCCGAGTCTTCTGCGCCATCAGGGCGCAAAAAGGGCCCTCATTCCTCTCCCCGTGATGGGGAAGCCTCCAGGACTCGACTGAGCGCAAAGCAAGCGGCAACCCGGTCGCCCCCGTGAAGGCCCGTTCGTACTCTTTGAAGAGGTTGGAACTCAAGATCGCTTCGAGCAAATCCTTATCTTCCTTCCTCGTGGCAGATGCGCTGGCGTCCTGGGCTTCTGGAACGCCGAGTGCAAGCAGTCCCCCCGCACCGGTTCCTCGTTCTGTTTCGTTCCCGTTCCCCCGAGAGACCTCACGGAGCCGGCTGCTGGCGCGGGCGAAGCCGTGAGAGGCCTGATCAACCCTGGCGCCTAATCGTGGGGGCGAGCGACCTGGAGGAGTGTCTGTCGAAAACTGAGGAGGCGCCGAGAGGCTGAAAGGCCGCGGTTTTGCGGTTGTTCGGCCGCACGCACACACGCTAGCCAGTAAAGGTGCATTCATATACAGTCTTTGTGACTCTGACGTCATTGCGATCTCACAAAAAGTGTAGTGGTCTTTTCCACACGAGGAGAAATACCGCACGGAAGACTTTGCCGCCATCGGCCCTCTGGTGGATTCTCAGATGCCCCTTTCGGGAGACCCGTAAGCCGTAGCGATGCAGTTGGAAATAGGGAGCGCGTCCGCCCTCGGCGTTGCCACGCCGACGCCCTCGCCGGATCACTCCAGTGGCGGCAAAGTCACCAACCGGAGGCGGTCCTGCCACCCGGTTCTCATTGGCAGCCCGCAGAACGCACCTGGCTCATCCAGCCCGTTTCATCCACGTTCGCGGTGGCTGGCAGGCGGACCGGGCGAGTAGGTGCGCCAAACGCATGCCCCTGGCATCTCCCTCGTTCTGAGCCTCGCCAGGGCCATCCGCACGCCGTGTACAAGGGATGCACAAGGGAAGCTCACCGGATGCCCAGGCTGGAAAAGGGTGTACAGCCCTCCTGCATCCGGTGTGCACCCCTTGTACACGGCGCCAAGAGCCGTAGAGGAGGCCCACACCTCCTCACCCGCGTTACAGCTTCTTAGGGTTCGTGCATAAACAAGTTCCGACACAAAGGCGGACAGATCACAAAAATACCGACATCCGCATCCGCCGTGAGGACTGCGGTGCATGCCTCAATAGGCTGATCTTTGGGTGGCAACGGTGG
>Ga0335069_10000651_pt1 | contig 56734 bp, 49 predicted proteins | sample Lox_Sample_11_FD_206714 | JGI IMG/M metagenome (GOLD analysis project Ga0335069, IMG submission 206714) | Soil microbial communities from Loxahatchee National Wildlife Refuge, Florida, United States - Lox_Sample_1.1 | ecosystem: Environmental > Terrestrial > Soil > Wetlands | place: USA... | reverse complement strand
CAGCCGGGTCGGCCGGTCACCGAGGGCACCCCGGCGGGCAACAACTGGGAGCCGGCCGGCAACGGCTGGGACCTGGGCAACGGCCGGGCGACGCCGGATCCCCAGGACGGGCCGCCGACCCAGGCGCTGCCGGTCCGCAACGGCAACGCGGCCGCGCCCGCCAACGGGAAGGCTGCCGCGGGACCGACGGACGACGCTGAGCCGCAGGCCAATGCGCCCGCCGGCCCGAGCAGGCTGCCCGCCTTCGGCGGCGCGGACTCTACCGCTCCCCCGGCCCCGCAAGGCTCGCAGGCACCGCAGGCGCCGCAGAGCCCGCAGTTCCCCATCGGCAGCCAGAACGTCCATGGCAGCGACGGGCTGAGCGCGGGCGGCGCGGCGAACGGGACGGCCGGCCCCGGCCGCGGCGACGCGGCCGACGGCCAGGTGACGGTCCCGCCGCCCGGCCAGGTGCAGCGGCTGCCGATCTTCGACTCGCTGGAATCCGACTGGTTCCGGCGCAGCGGGACGACCATGACGGGCCCGCAGCGGGCGCTGGGAAGTACGGCTCCCCAGCCGGACGGCCAGGGCTCGTGGACGTCGCCAGCCGACGAGGGCTGGCGTGCGGCTCAGGTGGTGGCATCGCCTGCGGCAGCGGAAAAGACTCAGGCCGGGCTGCCGAGACGGGTTCCGAGGGCTAACCTCGTGCCAGGCTCCGTCGGCAGCGGCGGACCGGGAAGCCAGGATGCGGTGGCCGAGGCGCCCGCCAGGTCGGCGGACGCGGCGCGCTCCCGCATGGCCAGCTTCCAGCGAGGCGTGCGCGAGGGCCGCGCCGCCGCACCCCAGGACGAGGAGCCGTAGGGACCATATGAAAGCTCAAGGCCCAGGAACAGCGAGACGAGGAGGAACCTGTATGGACGGGCGACGAGAGGAGTGCGGATGAGCACGCCAGGGCGCCCCGCGCAGGACCTTAACTGGCTGATCACCAACTTCGTGGAGCGAGTGCCGGATGTGGCTCACGCGGTGGTGGTGTCCTCGGACGGCCTGCCGCTGGCGTTCAGCGCCGGCTTCCCGCAGGAGCGTGCCGATCAGCTGGCCGCGGTGACCTCCGGGCTGACCAGCCTGACCCAGGGCGCGTCGCGGGTATTCGAGGGCGGCGCGGTGGTGCAGACCGTCGTGGAGATGCAGCGGGGTGTACTGGTGATCATGGCGATCAGCAACGGCTCGAGCCTTGCTGTCCTCGCCGCGTCCACCTGTGATCTCGGGCTCGTGGCCTACGAGATGACCCTGCTGGTCGAGCGGGCCGGCCGGGTTCTCACCCCGGCCACTCGCGGCATCATGCAAGCGGCCATCCAGGGCGATGGACGAAGGTGACCGGAGGTATCAGTGGCGGGCCAAGGGCGAGGTGACAACCAGTCGCCGTTCGTAGGCTTGCCCGGTTCCTGGCAGGGACGGGCCGGTCTATGGGATGAGGGGCCGGGATCAGGACGTTCTGGTTTCGGCTTCGCTACTGAGGAAGATGGTGCGACAAGGCTCGTCCGGCCGTATACGGTAACTGGAGGCCGGACCCAGCCGAGGTACCAGCTCGCCATTGAGGCACTGGTCACGGCGACCGTGCTCGAGCCTCGTGACCTGTCGGTGCTGGCACCGGAATGCCAGGCGATCCTGCAGTTCTGCCGGGACTGGAGGTCGGTGGCCGAGGTGTCAGCGGTGCTCCGGCTACCGCTCGGCGTGGCCAGGATTCTCATCGCCGACATGAGTGCGGACGGGCTCGTCCGCATCCACCAGCGCGATGATTCTGAGGGCCGTCCGGACCTCAATTTGCTCGAAAGGGTGCTTAGTGGACTCCGTAAGATCTAGCGTCGCTCAGCCCAGGGCCGACGCGCCCGCCATGACGTCGGTCAAGATCGTCGTGGCGGGTGGATTCGGCGTAGGCAAGACGACATTCGTGGGCTCGGTGTCGGAGATCACCCCGCTGACGACTGAGGCCGTCATGACCGTGGCCAGCACGGACGTCGATGACCTGTCGCACGTGCCGGACAAGTCAACGACCACGGTGGCGATGGACTTCGGCCGGATCACCCTGGACAAGGATCTCGTCCTCTACATGTTCGGGACGCCGGGCCAGCACCGGTTCTGGTTCATGTGGGATGACCTGATCCAGGGCGCGATCGGTGCGGTCGTCCTGGTCGACACCCGTCGGCTGGCTGACTCGTTCCCCGCGGTCGACTACTTCGAGGCGTCCGGGCTGCCGTTCGTGATCGGCATCAACGGCTTCCACGGCCAGTTCCCGCACCGGTCGCGGGACGTGAGCGAGGCACTGGCGATCTCACCGGATGTGCCGGTGATACCGTGCGACGCGCGGAACCGGGAATCGACCAAGGCGACCCTGGTCACCCTGGTCGAGCACGCAATGTCGATGCAAACCGCCGGACGGTACTGATACGTGGCAGCTGGTTCGTACACGACCAGCACCGCTCTGCTCGAGGCCCTGGCCGAAGCCGGGGTCAGGTATATCTTCGCCAACCTGGGCAGTGACCACCCGGGGCTGATCGAGGCGTTCGCGCGAGCCAGGGCCGAGGGCCGCGAGGAGGACTTCCCCCGCCTCGTGGTGTGCCCGCACGAGACCGTGGCGTTGTCGGCGGCGCACGCCTACGCGATGGTCACCGGCGAGCCGCAGGCCGTCATCGTCCATGTCGACGTGGGCACGCAGAACCTCAGCGGCGGGGTGAGCAACGCGATGCGCGGTCGCGTCCCCGTCCTGATCTTCGCGGGCGCGGCCCCGTTCACCCTCGAGGGCGAGCTGCCGGGCGGCCGGAACGAGTTCATCCACTGGATCCAGGACGTCCGCGATCAGCGCGGCATCGTGCGCAACTACGTCAAGTACGACAACGAGATCCGCACCGGCCGCAACGTGAAGCAGCTCGTGCACCGCGCCGTGCAGATCGCCCGCAGCGAGCCCGCGGGCCCGGTGTACCTGATCGGCCCGCGCGAGGTAATGGAGGAGTCCCTTCAGCCGTACGCCGTTGACCGGGCGTACTTCGGCCCGGTCGCGCCCGTGGCGCTCGCCGATGAGGTCACCGCCGAGATCGCGGCCGCCCTGGCCGGCGCGCGGCATCCCCTGGTCGTCACGTCCTACCTGGGCCGGGACCCGGCCGCGGTGCCGAAGCTCGTCGCGCTGTGTGAGCTGCTAGCCCTTCCCGTGCTCGAGTCGATGGCCTACCACGTGAACTTTCCCGCCGACCACGAGCTGCACGCGGGCTACCAGTACCACACCGTAGCGCAGAACCCGGTGCTGGCGCGGGCCGACGTGATCCTGGCCATCGACAGCGACGTGCCGTGGATCACCGCGGTGAACCGGCCCTCCGCCGGGGCCGCGATCTACTGCGTCGACGTCGACCCGCTCAAGGCCCAGATGAACATGTGGCACGTGCCGGCGCGGCGCTTCGCCGCGGCCAGCGCCCGGGTGGCGGTGGAGCAGATCGCCCGGTTCGTGCGGGATCACAACCTCGCCGACCCGAGCGTGGTTCAGGTCCGGCGGCAGGCGGCGGCCCGCGTCCACGATCAGGAATCGGCCGAACGGACGGGGCGCGAGCAACCCCGCAGCGACGGCGTGATTACCGCCGAATACCTCACCGCGTGCGTCCGGCGCCTACTGGAAGGTGAGGACGCCCTCGTCCTGACCGAAGTCGTGACGAACAGCAAAGTGGTCGCCGATCACCTGCGGCCGAACCGCCCCGGGTCCGTGATCCACCATGGCGGCGCCGCGCTGGGCTGGGCGGGCGGAGCGGTCGTCGGCGCCAAGCTCGCCGCGCCCGGCCGGACTGTCGTCAGCCTGGTCGGGGACGGCTGCTTCCTGTTCGGCGTGCCGTCGTCCGCGCTGTGGGTGGCCCGCCGGTACGGCACGCCCGCGCTGACCGTCATCTACGACAACCGCGGCTGGGCGGCGCCCAAGTTCTCCACCCTCCAGGTTCACCCCGATGGCGCCGCCGCGGCGGCCGGGGATTTCGGGGTCAGTTTCGAGCCCGAGGTCGACCTGCCGGGCGTCGCGCGGGCGGCCGGCGCCTACGGGATCACCGTATCCGACCCCGGGGATCTGCCCCAGGCGCTCAAGGACGCGCTGGCCGTCGTCCACGGCGGACGCTCCGCGGTGGTCAGCGTGCACCTGCCCCCGGTGTAGCCGTTCGCAGGAACTCCACCGAGCGCCAGACGATGGCGGCCACGTCGCTCGCGCCGTTCCAGAAATGGCTCGCGCCCGGCACCAGCTCCAGTTCGACCCTCGCCCCGGCCGCGCGGAGCGCCCCGGCCAGCCGGACGCTCTGCGCCGGCGGCACCAGGTCGTCGTCGGCGCCGTGCATCAGCAGGATCGGCGGCGCGTCGGCGCTGGCGTGGGTCACCGGGCTGGCCTGCTGGGCCAGGTAGGGCACCGAGGAGGCCGGGGCGCCGAGGAGCTGCGCCTCGCGGGAGCCGGGCCCTGGATCGGGTTCGCCGCCGGCCTGCGCCACGTCGGACGGCAGCCCGGCCAGATCGGTGACCGGGAACCAGGCGACCGCGCCCTGTACTTGGCGGCTGGGCACCTTGCTTCCGGTGAGGGCGGCCAGCAGCGCGAGGTGGCCGCCCGCCGAGTCGCCCCAGCAGAACACGCGGCCCGCGTCCAGGCCGTATGCGGCGGCGTGGTCCTGGACCCAGCCGATCGCGGTGCGCACGTCCTCCAGCGGCGCCGGGAACAGCGCCTCGGCGCTGAGCCGGTAGTCGACCGCCGCCACCGCGAAGCCCTGCGCAGCCAGCCCGTCGTAGAAGTCCGCTCCCACCGCGGGCAGCGGCTCGCGCCGCGAGCCGCGCCGCCACCCGCCGCCGTGCACGTGGACGATGACCGGCACCGGGTCATCGGCCGCCGGCAGGTACAGGTCGAGTTCCAGCGGCCGGTAGCCGGGCACCTCGCCGTACACCAGGTCAGGCAGCCGCCGGGCGGCCGGTCTCATCCGGCCGCCGCAAGCTGCCCGGACAGCTTGCGGAACTCGCCGCCCTGCATGATCGCGAGCAGGTTACCGGTGTCCTGCAGCACGGTGACGTCCTGCGCCGGCTCGCCGCGTACCACCAGGACGTCGGCCAGGTAGCCCGGCGTCAGCAGCCCGACCGGCAGGTCCATCAGCTGGCCGCCGTACTGCGTGGCCGCGCGCAGCGCCTCGGCCGGGGAGTAGCCGAAGAGCCTGACGAACAGCTCCAGGTCCCTCGCGTTGCGCCCGATCGGGTTGTTCGGGAAGCCGTAGTCGCCGCCCGGCAGCACCCGCAAGCCCCGCTTGCGCAGTTCCGGGTAGAGCTCGGTCATCGCCCGCAGCGCCCGCACCGACCCCATCTTGGCCGCCATCGCGTCATCGATGCCGTACTCGGCGCCCTCGTGCACGTTGGCCCACATGATGCCGACCGCGGGGGACAGGAAGATCGCGTCCTTGTGCTCCTGCAGCAGGTCGATCGCCTCGGCGTCGGCGTAGGTGCAGTGGTAGACGGACCGGAACCCGTTGCGGACCGCCAGCTTGATCGACTCCGGCGCCTGGGCGTGGCAGTTCAGCCAGACGCCGGACTCGCGGGCCTGCTCGCCGGCGGCGCGGGCTTCCTCCGGGCTGTACTGGGTGATCATCGAGCCGCCCTCGACGAAGACGTCGTCGTTGCTCATCAGCAGCTTGACGGCGTCGAAGCCGAGGCCGGCCTGCTCGCGGATGAACTCGCGGACCGCGTCCGGGCCGGTCTTCTTCGGCCTGGGGCCGTCCGGGCCCATCTGCACCGGGTTGTTGTCGCGCTCGAACGACGCGGCCCGCATCCGCGGGCCGGGTGCGGCGCCCGCGGCGATCCGGTCGCGGAGCCGTACCTCGGTCGGCACGGGGGTGAGCGAGCCGGCCGAGTAGGAGCTGGTGAAGCCGGCCTCGAGCAGGATCTTCGCGTTGCGCTCGGCCATCGCGAGGTGCTCGTCCGGCGCCGGCATGTGGCGGAAGAAGCTGACGTCGAGCGGCGGGTTGAACGACGGGTCGATGTGCCCGACCGCGGACGGGAACGTCAGGTGCGAGTGGGACTCGACCAGGCCGGGCATGACCGTCGCGCCGGCGCAGTCCACCACCTGGTCACCGGCCTCCCTGTCCGTCACGGGCGCGGTGCCGCCGCCGGGCCGTGGACGCACGCTCTCGATGCGGTCGCCCCGGACCACCACGTCGGCGGGCACCGCCGGGGCGCCGGTGCCGTCGAAGACCTGCCCGCCGGTGAAGAGGATTCGGTTCTGGCTCATTGCTTTCTCCCTTGAGGCACGTTCAGCCGGCGGGGCTGTGCACGTTCAGCCCGGCCGGGTCGGACGTCAGGTAGGACGCGAAGCGGCCGGACGGGTCGCGCCGCGCGCGGATCTCGGCCAGGCGGCGGTACGCGTCGTCCGACAGGAACCGGTCCTGCCGCCGGGTGAAGTCGGTGTCGCCCAGGTAGACACCGGCGCCGTGGACGGCCAGCGCGGCCGTCCGGCGGTGTACCCAGTCGGTGTACCTCGCGTCGTCGGCCGGGTCGGTGTAGATCGCGTACGTCGCCACGTACACCTCCGCCTCCACCGAGAACGCCATGTCGGGGAGGTCGCGGCGCGGCGCCCACCCGTACCAGATGGAGAACGAGTGCTCGGTGTCCAGCTCGCCCCACAGCTCCCGCAGCATCGGGGCCAGGACGCGGGCCGGCGCGCTGGTCCACGTGCAGTCCACGGCGTACCGGTGGCCCTCGGGGTTCTGCGTCGTCTGGGCCGCGTTCTCCTCCAGCACGCTGGTCCGGCCCTGGACGTGCCCGAGCTCCCGGCCGGCCAGCGGGCCGTCCTGGAGCGCCGCGAGCAGCCCGAGCGCCTCGGCGTCGGACCCGGCCATGACCGTCGTGTGCAGCAGCAGGACCGTCCCGTCCGGGCGCGCCGTGCCGTCGTGCAGCGGGACGTCCGGCAGCCGGGTGGCCGCGACCACCGGCTCGACGCGCCGGTCGAGCCGGGGCAGCACCTCGTGCAGCCAGCTGAGCAGCTCCACCGTGTCGTCGAGGCGGAACGCCCAGGTGTCGTGCCACATCGCCGGCGGCGCCCGGTAGGTCTGCAGGCGGAACCGGGTGACCACCCCGGGGAAGCCCGGGCCGGCGCCGCGCGCCGCCCACAGCAGGTCGGGGTTCTGCCCGGCGTCCGCGTGGACGAGCGTGCCGTCAGCCGTGACCACGTCCAGGCCCGCCACACTCTGGCACGCCCACCCGCGGGCCCGGCTGTCCCAGCCCTGCCCGCCCTGCAGCAGGAAGCCGCCCAGGCCGACCGACGCGCAGTGGCCGCCGGGGAACGCCCGGCCCCGTTCGGCCAGGAACGGCGCGAGCTCCAGGCCGCCCTGCACGGCGGGCCGCGCCGAGACGATCCCGGTGGCCGGCTCGTAGCTGATGTCCCGCATGCCGCCCAGGTCGATCAGCAGGGCGTCGTCGCGCAGGCTCCACGCCGCCCACGAGTGCCCGCCGGAGCGCACGCTGACAGGCCAGCCGCGTTCGGCCGCCAGGCGGACGCCCTCGATCACGTCGTCGTCGTCCGCTGCGAGCAGCACCGCCGCGGGGAACCGGTCCGGCCGGCGGGCGTTGAAGATGCGGCCGACGCGGGCCTGCTCGTATCCGGGCTCGCCGCGCCGGACCAGGCGCCCGGCGAGCCGGTCGCGCGCCCCGCTGATCTGCGGTCCGGCCGTCACCCGACCACCGCCGCGCCGCCGTCGACGGGTATGTTCGCCCCGCTCACGTGGGACGCCTCGTCCGAGGCGAGGAACAGGATCGCCTGGGCGACGTCCTCCGGCTGCCCCCACCGGCCCAGCGGCACGCGCGCCGCGATGCTCGCGGCCGGGATCCCCCCGGCCAGGGCCACGGCGGTATCGGTCCACCGCCGGGCGCCTTCCTCCGAGGCCAGGTCGACCGGGGCGACCGCGTCCATCCGCCCGCCGCTGGCCCGCACCAGCGCGACGGTCTCGTCGGAGGTTTCCCGGTGCAGGTCGCAGCCCACGACGTGGGCGCCCTCACGCGCGCAGAGCAGCGCCGCCGCCCGCCCGATCCCGCCGCCGGTGCCAGAGATGAGCGCCCGCTTGCCGTCCAGCCGTCCCATGGACGACGCCTCCGATCGGCTGTAGTTCATGTCTGGTATATTCACTCTACGGAAGTTATTATCTCACAGTGAGAGTAGATCTCACAATGTTTCCCTGGGAGAAGGTGACGGAATGCCGGACCGGGTGCTCGGGCTGGGCTGCGGTCAGCCTCGCGGCAGCGCGGAGATCCTGCTGAAGGCGGCGCTGCGGGCGGCCGAGGATGAGGGCGCCAAGGTCGAGCTCGTCCGGCTCGACGAGCTCCGCCTGCCCAGCGGCGCCGCGGAGAGCGCGGAGCCGGACGACGCGTGGTGGCTGTGGGAGCGGCTGGCCGGATGCGACGGGCTCATCGTGAGCACCCCGATCATCAGCCGGACGGTGGCCGCCCGGCTCAAGCTGCTCGGCGACCGGCTGCTCGGGCCGAACGCGGACGCCGCCATCATCGAGGGGCTGCAGGCGCTGCGGAGGGAGGGGCGCGAGCCCGCCGTCCCCTTCCGGGTGGACGAACGGGTGCTGAAGCCGCGGGTGGCCGGCTTCCTGGCGGTAGGCGGCTCGCTGACGTCGCAGTGGAAGACGCTGGCGCTGCCGCTGATGCACGCGACCACGTTCTCCATGCAGATCGCCGTCGTGGACCAGGTGCAGTTCGAGGGCGCCGGCACGCCGCGCTCCGTGGTGCTCGACCAGGCGGCGATCGACCGGGCGGCGGCGCTCGGGCGCAACGTGGCCAGCCAGCTCGGGGTGCCGTTCGAGACGGCGCGCTACCTGGGGCCGCCGGGGCTGTGCCCGATGTGCCACCTGGACGTCGTCGTCCTGCGCGGCACGGACGTGGAGTGCGCCACCTGCGGCGCGCGCGGCCTGCTGGCGCCAGAGCCGCGGGTGACCTGGACGGACCTGTCGGCCTCGGTCATCTCCATGGACGAGAAACGGGCCCACGCCGCCGAGATCCAGGAGACGGCCGAGCGCCACCTCAAGGTACGCGCCGAGATCGAGGAGCGCGCCCGGCCGTTCGAGGCCTACGACCCGGTCGTGCGCCCGCACCGCCCCCCGCCCCCCGCCTGACCCCCGCCCGACCCCCGCCCGCCCCCCGTGCCCCATCCCGCCTGCCCGTTGCATGGCCAGAAATGAGCAATATTTGTCCCGGACTGGCCACGATCATGGAACTGGTGCCGTCTCAGCCGGGCGGCGCGGGCCCGGTCCAGCGGTGCCGCCGTCGTCGCGCCCCGGTCCACCATCGTGAGCCAGGAAGGCGGCGTGTCCTGCAGCAGGAGCTGGTACGCCGTGCGGAGGTGCCCGTGGTCGGCGAGCACGGGCAGCAGGTGCCCCGTCGACAGGAACCCGGTCGCGAGGTGGCCGCCCGCCAGGCGGACCAGCTCGGCCAGCCGCTCCGAGACGGCGGCCGTCAGCTGATCGGGCACCAGCCCGAACGCCAGCGCCCGCACATGCGAGGCCTGGGTCTGCACGGCGAGGGTCCCGTCCGGGCGGACGAACTCCCGCCGCCAGGCGTCGAGCGCGCCCTCCGCGATGTCGCGGGACCGGCGCCACCGGTTCTCCGGCAGCCCGAGCACCCCGGCGACCCGCACCACGGCCGCCGCCGAGCGGTACAGGCAGGCCGTGGCCGTCTCGGACTTGTCCGCCCGCGCGAACGCGGGGAAGTCGGTGATCACCGCGCCCGGCTCCAGCCACTCGCCCCAGTGGAACCCGGTGTCCCACAGGTACCGCTCGTGCGCCGCGGGCTCTGGCCGCGCCGCCGCCCTGCCCGGGTGCCGGCCGCCGCTGGTCCTCCCGCTGGCCGCCGATCAGGTCGGCCGCGGTGATGTGGGAAGGCGCGACGCGCCAGCCCGGATCGCTGGCCGCCACGACCCGCCAGCCCGGCCCGGTCCGCACCTCGAGCTGCGCGCGCAGCGCCACGTCGCCGCCGTACTGATCCGCCGCCCGCGGCAGCCCGACCTGGCCGCGGTACCATCCGTCGGCCAGCAGGACGGCGAGCACGTGGCGCCCCGGCCGCACCAGCGACGTCACGTCGTACGCCTGGTACTGAACCCGCGCGCGGTACTGCGTGTAGCCTGGTGCGAGTTCGGCGTCGCCGGCCCGTGTCGAAGCCGTCGTCGGTGCGCAGCCGGTAGGCGTGCTGCACCGAGGACCCTTCCGGAAGCCACCAGCACAGGGCCGGCTGGTGCCCGCGTCCCAGGGCGTCCCCCCCGGCGATCTCGGCCCGGACGTTCACCGGCCCGGATCCCTGCCGCACGGCTCAGGGCACCGGATGGTGGACGTCGCGCCCGTTGCCCTCGGCGCTGGCACCGGAGCCAGGGCCGGCGCCAGCCCCGGACCCAGCCCCGGACCCAGCCCCGGAGCCGGCCCCGGAGCCAGCCTGAGCGCCGTCCGGTCCGCTCGCCGCCTGGCCCCCGGCGCGGCCGGCCCGCCGTTTGTGGTACTCCCCGGCGATCCGGTCCTGGAGCTTCGCGAGCGCCACCGCCGGGCCCTTGCCGGTCGAGGTACTGGTAATGCCGTCCGGGTTCTGCACGGCGGTCAGCACCAGCGCGACGCCGGCCACGATCGCCTGGTACTTGCCCACGTTGAGGTGGATGTTGAGGAAGGTCACGAACAGCCCCGCGGCGGAGAACATGATGCCCGCGACGGCCGCACCGGCGATCCGCCCTACGCCGGCCACGAACACGATCGCCAGCAGGCTGATCGACGTGAACGCCGCGAAGCTGTCCGACGTCAGCTCGCCCTGCATGTAGCCGGTCAGGGCACCGCCGATGCCGGCGATGAACGCGGCCAGCCCGAACGCCATCAGCTTGCCCTGGGCGACGTTGATCCCGACCGAGCCGGCCGCGCGCTCGTTGGAGCGGATCGCCAGCAGCATGCGCCCGGCCGGACCCCGCCTGAGCCGGGCCACGAGCAGCCCGAGCAGGATCACCACGATCAGCACGACCACGCCGAAGATCACCCGGGGATAGGACTTGCCCTGGCTGATCGCCAGGCTGAGACCGGGTAGGTGCGGTCCGGGGATTGGCAGCCCGGCCGTGCCGCCGGTGAACGACGAGATGTTGAACACGACGGCGTCCATCGCCGCGGCGAACCCGAGCGTCACCACCGCGAGGTTCACGCCGCGGAGCCGCAGCGCCGGCAGGCCGATGACCAGTCCGACGGGCACCGCGCACAGGCCGGCCAGGATCAGCGACCACGGGAAGCCGATCCCCCAGCCGCTGGAGATGTGCCCGAGCATGAAGCCGCCGATGCCGGCCAGCGACATCTGGGCCAGCGACACCTGGCCGACGTAACCCGTCAGCACGACGACCGACAGGGCGATGCACGTGACGGTCAGCGACGATATGAACGCGAACCTGAGGACGCCGCTGAGCACGATCAGCAGGACCACGCCGGCCACGAAGCAGCCGGCCGCCGTGGGCCACAGCGCGCGCGGGCGGCCGATCGACGGGTTGCGCTCGGCGGTATCCCCGCCGCGGGCGAGCACCGAGCGCGAGCGGAGCGCCATCACGACGATGATGACGACGAACGGGACCGCGTCCGACAGGCCCTGCTGGGGGAGCCAGGTCCAGACGGTGATGAGCTTGGTGATCTCGGACTGGGCGCAGCCGATCAGCAGGCCGGCCAGCGCGGTGATCCAGAACGACTCGAACCGGCCGACCAGCGCGGCGGCCAGGGCCGGCACCACGAACAGGGTGTAGGAGGTCGGGTCGAGGCTGGCGACCGGGGCGATCATGATGCCCGCCGCGCCCGCCAGCACGGTGGCGATCACCCAGTTCTGGCCCGCGACGCGGTTGGCGGAGATGCCGGTCAGCGCGGCTCCCCGGTCGTTCTCCGCGCCGGCCCGGGTGGCCAGGCCGAACCGGGAGAACCGGTAGGTGAGCGCGAGCGCGATCGAGATGATGACGACCACCCCGGTGAAGAACAGCCGGTCCTCGGGGAACGTGACATGGGAGATCGACAGCGGGGAGCTGGGGAAGATGGGGTTGGTGGCGACGGGCTCGGTGCTGTAGTTGAGGACCGCGATGGCCTCCAGGGCGAGCATGACGCCGACCGACGCGCAGACCCGGGTGAGCTGCGAGGCGCCCCGGAGCGGCCGGTAGACCAGCACGTACAGCACGAGCCCGAAGATCGCCGCGTACGCCAGCGAGATGACGATGGCGAGCCACGTGCTGAGCCCGGCGCCGCCGGTCAGCGAGATCTGGTGCGGGATCAGCACCACGGGCAGCTCCAGCTGCCCGAAGCTGCGCAGGTTGATGAACACGTAGGCGATGAACATCGCCACGGCGCCGTGTGCGAAGTCGACCACGCCAGCGCTGCGGTACTTGAGGACGAGCCCCTGGCCGAGGATGGCGTAGGTGGCGCCGGAGCCGAGGCCGAGGATCAGGAAGAGGAAGTAGCTGGACATGGTGTCTCGTTCACGTCTCGTTGGTATACGCGGCGCGGCGGCCGGGTCCGCTCGCCCTGGGACGGCCGGACCCGGCCGCGGTCATCAGCCGTTGATGCCCGGGAAGTAGCCCTTCGAGGTCACCCATTCGTTCGGATCCGGCTGGGTGATCGTCGTGTTCTGGACCTGGTTCATCAGGTAGTAGTCGTTGCAGATCGCCGGTGCGCCCTTCATCGCCTGCCCGTTGCACGTGTAAGGGTGCGACAGGAAGTTCTGGTGGGTGCCCGACTTGAACGCGGCCAGGATGGTCTGGGTCGTCGGCGTACCCGAGATCGTGCTCAGCACCTGCTGGACGTTCATCACGGTGGCGAAGCCTGCCGTGGAGATCGAGTCGATCAGCGTGCCCGGCGCGGCCCACTTCTTCATCGCCGCCTGGAACAGCTGCGCCTGCGCGCTGCTCCCGCTCTGCAGCAGGAACGGCGAGGCGATGTACATGCCGTTGGCCCCGCCGGCGGAGGCCTCGATCACCGGCGGCGCGCCGCACGGGTCGATGCCCATCAGCTTGCCGGTGTAGCCGACGGTCTTCAGCGATTTCAGCATGTTGCCGCAGCCGTTGGGGACGTCGACGTAGGCGAGCTGGGCGCCGCTGCTCTCGACCAGGGCGGCCTGCGGGCTCGGGTCCGGAGACGTCGGCGACAGCGGGACGTACTTGATCGTCGTCACCCCGGCGGCCTTGAACACCGGCGTGATCTGGGGAATGATCGACTCGCCCTGGGGATTGCTGAAGTACACCAGCGCGACGCTCTTGACGTGCAGCGTCTGGCCCGCGTACACGGCGGCCGCGGCGTTGTCGCCGACGCTGACCGACCAGAACTGGATGGAGTTCGGAGCGGTCATGGGGACCGGGGTGAACGGGATGCCGCCCAGGTAGGCCAGGTTGGCGTGCTGGTAGATCGGGATCGAGGCGGGCGCGCCGACGTCGGCCGCGCCGAGGATCGCCATCGGGTGATCGGCCACGAGCTGGTTGGCGCACCGCGCCGCGGTGGCCGGGGTGCCGTCGCCGGTGCACTCATCGATCTGGATGGGATGCCCGTTGATGCCGCCGAGGTAGTTGTTGACGTAGTCGACAGCGGCGATCGCTCCCTGGCGCCCCTCCGGGAAGGTGACCGCGCCGGTCTCGTCGTTGATCATCCCGAAGACGTACGGGGTACCGGTCGCCTTCTTGGGAGTGCCGAACACCGAACCGCTGCCGCCGGCCGCGGACGACGTGCTGCCGGACGCGGGAGAACTCGAACCGCCCGAACCGCTGCCCGAGCTGCTCGAACTGCAACCCACCGCCGTCAGCGCGATCACGGCGAGTGCCGCCGCGCTGACCGATCTAAGACGTTTCATCTGGCGCTTCTTTCGTGATGGTGGAATCCTTCGGTCAGGGTCTGGCCGGGAGCGGCCGCCTCAGGCGGCCGTCTCCCCGAGGTAGCTGGCGGCGAGCAGCTCACGCCGCTCGCGGAGGTCGGCGGCGGCGCCCTCGAGCCGGATCCGGCCGTGCGTCAGGACGTAGGCGCGGTCGGCGACCTCCAGCGCCAGCGCGACATGCTGCTCGACGAACAGGACGCTCGCGCCCAGCTGGTCGGCCGCCCGGCGCAGGATCGGGATCAGGCGCTCCACGACCACCGGAGCCAGGCCCAGGCTCATCTCGTCGACGAGCAGCAGCCGCGGCCGGGTCACCAGCGCCCGGCCGACGGCCAGCATCTGCTGCTCGCCGCCGGACAGCAGGCCGGCCTTGCGCCCCAGGCACTTGCGCAGCTCGGGAAGCATCTCCAGCAGCTCATCCTCGCGGCTCTGCCTATTTCGGGGCCTATTTCCGGGCCTATCTCCGGGCCCATTTCCGGCGGCCCGCTGGCCGCGCCCGCCCGCCAGCCGCAGGTGCTCGCGGACGGTGAGCCCGGGGAACAGGGCGCGGCCCTCGGGTACCAGCGCGAGGCCCCTGCGGGCGAGTACGTGGGCCGGGGTGCCGCCGACGTTCTGGCCGGACAGCTCGACCGCGCCCGAGATCGGGCGGTTCAGGCCGGCGATCGTCTCCAGGGTCGTGGTCTTCCCGGCGCCGTTCGGGCCGAGCAGGGCCACCACCTCACCCGGCCGGACGTCCAGGTTGAGCTCGCGGACCACCGGGACCCCCCGGTAGCCGGCCGACAGGTCCTTGACGGCGAGCGCGTGGCCAGACGCGCTCGCGTCAGTGGCCGGTGCCGGCATGATGTCCTCCCAGGTAGGCCTCGATCACGCGCGGGTCGTCGCGGATCTCCGCCGGGGTGCCCTCCGCGATCTGCCGGCCGAAGTCGAGGACCATGAGGTGATCGCACACGCTGAGCACGAGGCCCATGTCATGGTCGATGAGGAAGACCGTCACGCCGTGCTCTTCGGGCAGGGTCCGCAGCCGGCGCCCCAGCTCGAGGCTCTCGTCGGTATCGAGCCCCGCCGCGGGCTCGTCGAGCAGGACCAGCCGGGGCTGGCGTGCCAGCGCCCGGCCGATGCCCACCAGCTTGCGCTGGCCGAGTGAGATCTCCGACGGATACCGGCCGGCCACATCCTCCAGGCCGCAGACCGAGATGGCCCAGTCGACGCCGGTCCGGTCCGGCGGGCGCTGCGGCAGGAAGAGGTCTCTCAGCGCGGAGGCGACGGTCACGTGCTCGCTCGCCACCAGCAGGTTCTCCTCGACAGTGAGGTCGTCGAACAGCTCGACCGACTGGAACGTCCGGGCCAGGCCGAGACGCGCCCGCCGGTAGGGGCGCAAGCCGCCGATGTCGCGGCCGTCGAACGCGATCCGCCCGGCGGCGGGCCTGGTGTACCCGGTCAGGGCGTCCACCATCGAGGTCTTGCCGGCGCCGTTGGGGCCGATCAGCCCGTAGATGGTGCCCTCGGTGATCTGCAGATCGACGTCGGAGACGGCCACGACCCCCCCGTAGGTCACGCGCAGGCCGGCGACGTCGAGCAGCGGCTGTCGTGCAGGCGGTGCGGTCATGGCCCTCCCTAACTTTCACATCATGAAAGTTATTTTCATTTCGATTACGCTACGGGATGCGGGAGCGGTTGTCTACCCTTCCAGGGTCACGAATTGGCGACGCCCGAGGTGTGAGCCACGTCCTTCCTGACTAGGCCGACCAGGACTTTTCGAGGCCCTTGACCAGGGCCACCATGCAGTCGTGCAGCGGCGTGGGCACGCCTGCCCGCCGTGCCTCGGCGGCTATGCCGCCGTTGAGGACGTCGATCTCGGTCGCCCGGCGCGCGAGGACGTCCTGCAGCATGCTGGGCTTGTGGTCGTAGGCCTCCGCGATCGCCTCGTCCACCGCCTCGCCCGGCGGACGCAGCAGCACGATCCCGGCCCGCTCGCAGACCGACACTGCCTCCGTGACCAGCCCGTCGACCTGCCGGCGCAGCCCGGCGTCGGTACAGACGCGGCCCACGGAGAGCCCGGTCAGCGCGGCCAGCGGGCTGGTCGCGGAGTTGAAAATGACTTTCGTCCACTGCGGGCCCCGGGCGTCCTCGAGCGCGTGCGTGCGCAGCCCGCCCTCGGTGAGCAGCCGGGCCAGTCGCGCGACCTCGCCCATCGGCGCCGGCCGGGGCTCGAACGGCCCGAACCATGAGTCCCCCGGTGCGTCGTACCGCACGACGCCGGGAGCCACCACCGCGCCGGCTGTCACGATGCTCCCGCGGATGACGCGCGGCACGAGCCCGGCGATGACTTCCTCGTTCCCGAGCCCGTTCTGCACGCTGACCACGGCGGCGTCCGCCAGCGCCGCCCGGGCGCCCGCCACGGCCGCCCGCGTGTGCAGCGACTTGGTGGCGACGAGGCCGAAGTCGCAAGGCGGCAGGTCACGGCCGTCGGTCCTGGCGCGGACCTCGGCGGTGAAGTCCGCCGATCCGGTGACCCGCAGTCCGCGCGCCGCTATCGCGTCCACGTGCCGGGCCCAGGGGTCGACGGCCCACACCTCGACACCAGGGACACGGGCGAGGTGGGCGGCGTACAGGCTCCCGATCGCGCCGCAGCCGATGACGGCGACGCGGACCGCGGCGGCCTCCGGGTCCGGGCCGGCGGCGCCGCCGGTCATGACGCGTCCAGCGCCGCTCGGGCGATGTCCTCGCAGAGGGCAGGGTCGCCGCCGCCCACGCCCAGGCCGGCCGCCACGCACCCGGCGTCGCGGACCGGCAGGCCGCCGGGGAGGCCGAGCACCGGCGGCACCACCAGCGCCGCGACGGCGTCAGCCTGGCCGAAGCGGGAGCCGAGCTCGCCGCTGCCGCAGCCGAACAGCGCCGCGGCCCCCGCCACCGCCTGCGCGACGGCGACCCCGCCGGCCGGGCCGCCGTCCATCAGGTCCTGCTGGATCGGGTCACCGCCGCGGTCCACCACGGCGATCGCCACCCGGACGCCGCGCCGCGACGCCTCCGCCATGGCGGCGTCGCAGAGCGCCTTCGCCCAGCCGAGCTGGGCCTGGCGGCTCGCCGGGGGAGCGGCCGCCATGCCGAGGCTGTCGGCCGGGTCCACGACCAGGTCGCCGAAGCGCTGTTCCCACCGCTCCCGGTCGTCCCCGTGCTGCCCGGCGTACGGAACCCCGAGGGCGTAGGCGATCAGCAGGTCCTCGGGGTTGGCCGGCCTGCCGTCCGCGCTCACCACGCGCGGGTCCACCCCGTCGGGGAAGAACGGGCTCACCGTCGCGCCCGAGGCCGCGATGCCGGCCACCACCACCCCGCCGGCGCTGACCGGCATCCCGCCCGCGCCGGGGAACAGCGCCTCCGGGGACGCCCGGACGAACCCGGCGGCGACCGGCGGGGCGATCGTCGTCATCCGGTGCAGGTGCTCTGAGCTCGGGATCTGCTGCGTCGCGGAGATCCAGGCCTTGGACCGGGCCCGGGCCATGCCGCCAGGTCCCCCGGCGTCCATCCGCGAGGCCGTGAGCAGCGTCCCGGTCGCCCCCACCACGGCGACCGCCCCGCGCAGCCCGAGCTGCTCGGCCTTGTCCACGGCGCGCTGCACCAGCGCCCGGGCCTCGGCCAGGCCGAGGTCCCGCGGATGGGGTCCGTCCATGGTCAGGCGCCGACCATGTTGTAGCCGCCGTCCGCCACCAGGTACCCGCCGGTCATGTGCGAGGCGTCGTCGGTCCCGAGGAACAGGGCCGTGCCCGCGAGCTCGGCGGGCCCCGGGATCCGCCCCATCGGGGTGAGCGACCGCAGCTGGTCGCCCCGGCCGGACTGCCAGTCCTTGCGGCCCAGGGTGGCCTCGGTCTCGATGAACCCCGGGGCGAAGACGTTGACCCGGACCGTCGGCGCGAACGCGTGCGCGTACGACTTCGTCAGGCCCAGGATCCCGTACTTCGCCGCGGCGTACTGCGGTGCCCTCGCGCTGCCGCGGACGATGACGGTCGACCCGATGTTCACGATGCTGCCGTGTCCCTGGTCCAGCATCCGCGCGCCGAACTCGTGGACGCAGAGCATCGTGCCCTTGATGTCGACCGCGAGGACGTGGTCGATCGAGGATTCGGTGATGTCGCGCCAGGACATCTGCTCGCGGGCCACGTCACCGACGTTGTTCACCAGGACGTCGACGCCGTCCAGCCGCTCGAAGGCGGCGTCGGCCATCGCCTTGATCTGCTCCCAGTCGACGATGTCGGCCTGGAGCAGCACGGGGGTGCTGCCTTCGGCCGTCACCCGGCCGGCCGTCCGCTTGGCCCCTTCCACGGAGCTGCGGTAGTGGACGCCGACGGCGCGGGCCCCCTCCTGGGCGGCACGTACCGCGATCTCGGCGCCGAAGCCGGTGCCAGCGCCGGTGACGACAACCGACCGCCCCTCGAAGCGGCGCGGTACGGGAACGGGTGCTGCAGGCACGGGGTGTCCTTCCGGAGTGGGTGGCTGGATGTGGCGGCCCGTCCTGGATGGCTCAGACCAGGACGCGGCCGCCGTCAACGTACAGGACCTGGCCGGTGATGAAGCGGGCGCGGTCCGACGCGAGGAACGTGACCGCGTCGGCCACCTCCTCGGGCCGGCCGAGCCGTTCGGCCGGGACGAGCGATTCCAGGCTCTCCCGGTTGTTGTCCTTGTCGAGGTAGGCCTTGGTCAGGTCGGTCTCGATGTAGCCGGGCGCGACTGCGTTGACCGTGACGCCGTACCGGGCCCACTCGCGCGCCATGACCCGGAGCATCTGGTTCAGCCCGCCCTTGGTCGCCGCGTACGGCGCGTGGTCCGGGTGGGCCAGCAGTCCGGAGACCGACGACACGAAGACCATGCGGCCGTACCGCTGCCCGACCATGAGCCGCCCGACGGCCTGGCCGAGCCAGTACGCCGACGACAGGTTCAGGCTGAGCGTCTCCTGCCAGTCGGCGTCCTGCAGGTCGAGGACCGGCTTGCGCACGTTGCGGCCGATCGCGTGCAGGAAGACCTGCGGCGTCCCCACGAGCTCGACGGCCTCGCGGACGGCCGCGCGGCAGGCTTCCGCCGTTCGCAGGTCGGCGACCAGCGGCTTGATCTCGCTGCCGGCCTCTTTCGCGGCTCGCACGACCGCGTCCAGCTTCTCGGTGTTCACGTCGGCGAGCGCGACACGCGCGCCCTGAGTGGCCAGGCTCAGCGCGCTGGCTCCGCCGAGCCCGCCGGCTCCGAAGACCAGGGTCGGCCGTCGGTCGAGCGTGAGCCAGTCCTGCATGGGGCCCCTATCCTTCGAGTCGGTGTTGGCGTACATTATTCTCGTATTATGAAAGTCGCTTTCTGGATACCGTAGCCGACCCGCTGCACGGCTGTCCAGGATCCGCCGAGGCCAGCCCGTAGGCTGAGGTCGGATCCCATTACACCGAGGAGGAGGGCCATCATGCCCCGCCGCACCGCCAGCTCCTCATCCGCGGCCCTTCGCCCCGCCTCCGCGGCACCGGCACCGGAGTCCGCCGAACGCCCGGAGTACCGCGTGGAGGCCCTCGCCAAGGGCCTGCGGATCCTGTCGCTGTTCGACGAGCAGCGTCCGTCCTGGCGGGTCAGCGACCTCGCCGCCGCCGCGGGGCTGCCGATGCCGACCGTCTACCGGGTGGTGATGACGCTGGCGTCCGAGGGTTATCTTGACCACCTGCCCACCGGCGACTACCGGCCGGGGGTGCGCACGCTGACCCTCGGCACGGCCGCGCTGCGCAGCCTGGACCTGGTCGCCATCGCGACGCCCAAGCTCACCGAGCTCGGCGAGCGGACGGGGGAGACGGTGAACCTGGCCGTGCTCAGCGGCGACCGCGTCCTCTACCTCGTGCGCCTGCGCAATTCCGACCTGGTGACCGCGAACATCCAGGTGGGCTCCACGCTGCCCGCCGTGCACACCTCCATCGGCAAGCTCCTGCTCGCCCATCTCGACGAGGCCGACCTCGCCTCGCGCATCACGGACGCCTCGTTCTCCGCCAACTCCGGCCCCAACGCGAAGGTCTCGCTGGCCGAGCTGCGCGAGGAGCTCCGCACGATACGCGACCAGGGCTGGGCCATGCAGGACGAGGAGCTGGCCTACGGGCTCCGGTCGGTCGCCGCCCCCATCACCGCCCCGGACGGCCGCGTGCTCGCGGGCGTCAACCTGGCCGTCCAGGCCCAGGACTGGTCCACCCAGCGGATCATCCGCGAGCTCAGGCCCGCCGTGCTCGCGACCTGCGCGGAGATCTCCGCGCTGCTCTCCGATACCACCGCCGGCTCCCTGTGACACCGGGCGCGCGCATTCCCAAGCTCGCCCCCTCGTCGCTCGGCGACGAGCAGCGCGCGCTCTACGACGCGATCGCCGGCGGGCGCCGCGCCCAGGGGCCGCAGCTGTTCCGGCTGACCGACGAGGAGGGACGCCTCGAGGGCCCGTTCAACGCCTTCCTGCTGCAGCCGCGGCTGGGGTCGGCCCTGCAGGCACTCGGCTCCTCGGTGCGCTACGAGACCGGCCTCGACGACCGGTGCCGGGAGATCGCGATCCTCGTCGTCGCCGCGCACTGGCGATCCGGCTTCGAGTGGTACGCCCACGAGGCGGTCGGCCGTTCGGCCGGTCTCGGCGACGCCGAGCTGACCGCCGTGCGGGACGGCCGTCACGCCGCGCTGGCCGGGCGCGAGGCCGTGGTCGCGCGCACGGTGGCCGCGCTCGTGGCCCGCGGCGACCTCGACGACGCCGAGTACCGCGAGGCGGTCGGCCACGTCGGCACGGCCGGGCTGTTCGAACTGCTCACCCTGGCCGGCTACTACGCGACGCTGGCGCTGCAGCTCCGCGTCTTCCGCGTCCCCACCCCAGACGGCACCACCCCAGACGGCACCGGCCCGGACCCCCGGCGCTTGACACCGCACCCGCCCGTGGCCGATGATGTGCGAAAGTAACTTTCATATAATGAGAGTGAGCCGCTGCCATGAAGCTCGTCACCTTCGACGCCGGCCGGGTGGGCCGCCTGGAGCTTGAGGGCCCGGGGCGTGAGCTAGTCGTCGAGCTCGACTGCGGTTCGGCCCGTGAGTACTTCGAGCGGGGCGGCCGGGTGGGCGAGACGGGGGAGCGCCTCTCGCTGGCCGACGTCCGGCTGCGAGCGCCGATCGTGCCGAAGAAGTTCTTCCACACCGCGGGCAACTTCGCCGACCATCACGAGGAGCTGCAGGCCGTCGACTGGTCGCACCCGGTGCACAAGGGGATCGTGTTCTTCCAGAACGTGGACGCGATCATCGGCCCGGACGACGCCATCGTGTATCCCGAGGGGCTGACCAAGGAACTCGACTACGAGCTCGAGCTCGCGATCATCATCGGCAAGGCCGGCAAGTTCTTCGGGCCCGAGGAGGCCGCGGACTACATCGCCGGGTACACGGTCTTCAACGACATCACGGCCCGCGACATCCAGCGCCGGGAGATGCAGTCCGGCGTGTTCTCCTTCTCCAAGGCGATCGACACCTTCTGCCCGATCGGCCCCTGGATCGTGACCAGGGACGAGGTGCCCGACGCCCAGGCGCTGGCGATGGAACTGAGGGTCAACGGCCAGGTCCGGCAGCGCGGCAACACCGCCCAGATGCTCATCTCCATCCCGCACCTGGTCGCGTACCACTCGGCCCAGGGCTACTCGGCCGGGGACATCCTCACCACCGGGACGATCTCGGGCGTGGCGGCGGTCCAGCCCAACCCGTTCGAGTTCTACCTGCAGCCCGGTGACAGCATCGAGGCCGAGATCGAGGGCGTCGGCGTGCTCCGCAACCACGTCGTGCCGTGGAGCGCCGTCTACAGCACCCCGCCCTACTCCACCGACCTCTACTCCTCAACCACCTAACTCATCACCCGCCGGGACAGGGACCATGATCGCGGCCAGAAATGGCCGCTATAGGGCCAGAACCGGCCATGAAAACAGGCCGGGGGAGGGCACATGAGCGCGCTGCACCACGTCGGTTACTGGGTCGAGGACCTGGACTCCGCGATCAAACAGTGGAGCCGCGACCTCGGCGTCGGCCCGTTCAACGTCATCGAGCATGTGCCGTTCGACTCCTTCGTGCTGACCGCCGACGGCCAGGAACACCGCGATGTCGTCTTCGATCACTCCGCCGCCTTCGCCGCCTGGGGCCCGGTCGTGGTCGAGCTCGGCCAGGTCCACGCGATCGACGCCAGCGACGTGCCGTGGATGAAACCCGAACTCGTCGGCCAGCACGGCATCATGTCACTGGTCGAGTGGTCCGGCGATCCCGCCGAGGGCCAGGCCGTACTCGGCCAGATCCGCAACCAGCTGGCGCCGGCTGCGAGCGACCTGTCGGTCGTGCCCTTCCTGGTCATGCAGACGATCACCGACCACCTGTTCGGCCACGGCCTGCGCACCTACATCAAGGCCGGCGTGGCCGACGACCTGCCCGACGGGCTCATCGACGTGCTGCTCGACCGGGCGGCACGAATCCAGTCGCCGATATCCCAGGTCGAGTTGCTGGCGCTGGGCGGCGCGATCGCGAAAACCGGCCAGGACGCCACGGCGTTCCCGTTCCGGCGCGCGCGCTGGCTGATCAACATCCCGGCCACCTGGCGCGCCGCCGCCGACGACGAGCGCGAGATCGCCTGGGCCCGGGCCACCTACGCCGCCGTCAGGCCGTACCTGACCGAAGGCAACTACGTCAACTTCATGGGCGACGACGAGGACGACACGGCGGCCGGCGCCTACGGGCGCACGATCGGGCGCCTGCAGCGGATCAAGGCGGCCTACGACCCGGACAACGTCTTCCGGCTCAACCAGAACATCAGGCCGGTCAGCGCCGCGGCCGAAGTCCAGCGCCGCCTGTGGGGCACCGACCCGCGCGCCTGGGCGGACCTGGCCGAGCCGCACAACCAGCCGCTGTTCGAGGCCGTTCTGGACGCCGCGGAAGTAAGCCAGGGTACCCGCCTGCTGGACGCGGGCTGCGGCTCCGGCCTCGCCCTGACCATGGCGAGACAGCGGGGCGCGATAACCAGCGGCCTGGACATCAGCCCCGGCCTGCTGGCCATCGCCAGGAGCCGGCTCCCCGGCGCCGACCTGGCAGAAGGCGACATGGAGTCGCTCCCGTTCAAGGACGCCACGTTCGACGCGGTGACCGGCGTCAACGCGTTCCAGTTCGCCGGCGCCCCGGACCGGGCGCTGCGCGAGGCGGCCCGCGTCGTGCGCCCGGGCGGCCGCGTAGTGGCCAGCCTGTTCGCGGCGCCCGAACGTTCCCAGGGCACGGCCGCGCACGAGGCCATGAGCGCCCTCATCCCGCCCGGACACGCGGCCGACCACGCTCCCTACGCCCTGTCCGCGCCCGGCAACCTGGAGGCCGCCCTGGCTGCCGCGGGCCTCCGCGTCACCAGTGACGGCGAGGTCGTATGCCACTGGCGCTATGCCACCATGGACGACGCCGTCCGCGCCCTGCTCTGCTCCGCCGGCGGCGCCCGGGCCACGGAAGCGGCCGGCGAGGAAGCAGTACGCGACGTCCTGCGCCAGGCCCTCGCGCCGTTCGAGGACCCCCGCACCGGCGCCGTCGCCCTGCGCAACACCTTCCGCTGGGTGACGGCTCAGCGGCCGCCGACGCCGTTAGCGCGCGCGATCGCCGCGTACACGCCCTCGCTCGGCTTGGCGCGCCGGGCGAACGGCTCCCGGAACACCGTCGGCGACACGTGCTCGAGGAACCACGTGTCGCTGGACGTGCTGCCGCCCTCGGCCTGGTGACCAGATGAGGCCAGCCCCCAGCGGAAACCCCGGGGAAACGTCCGCAGCACCCGGACAGGCTAGCACCCTTCCCGTTCGGATATTTTCTTGACCGAACGGGAACGGCGCGTGCCGTCCCGCAGAGCCGGTACCGTCACAGCAGAGGGGAAGATACCGAGTGAGCGCGCAGACGGAGCAGGAGAGCTTCAGCTTCCAGGCCGAAGTGGTCCAGATCCTGGACCTGATGATCCATTCGCTCTACAGCAACAAGGAGATCTTCCTGCGCGAGCTGATCTCCAACGCCTCGGACGCCATCGACCGGCTCCGGCTCGAGCTGCTCGCCAGGTCCGAACTCCCCGACGCCGACGGCCCGCTGCGGATCCGGGTCAGCTACGACAAGGAGGCACGGACGATCACCGTCGCCGACAACGGGATCGGCATGAGCCGCCAGGAGGTCATCGACCACATCGGGACCATCGCCAAGTCGGGGACCCGCGAGTTCCTGGCCGCGCTGACCGGCGACCAGCGCAAGGACGCCGCTCTCATCGGCCAGTTCGGCGTGGGCTTCTACTCCTCCTTCATCGTGGCCGACCGGGTCACGCTGACCACCCGCCGGGAGGGCCTGACCGCGGCCGAGGGCGTCCGCTGGGAGTCCGACGGCCGGGGCGCGTACACGCTGGAAACCGTCGAGGAGCCGTCCCGCGGCACCACGGTCGTGCTGCACCTGCGCGACGGCGAGGACGACCTGCTGAGCGGCTTCCGGCTGCGGGCCATCATCAAGAAGTACTCCGACCACATCAGCCTGCCCATCGTGATGCCCCCGGAGACGAAGGACGGCGAGGAGCCCGCGCAGGACGAGCGGGTCAACCAGGCCGCCGCGCTGTGGGCCCGGCCCAAGAGCGAGCTCACCGAGCAGGACTACAAGGACTTCTACCAGCACGTGACGGGTGACTTCAGCGAGCCGCTGGCCTGGCTGCACAGCAAGATCGAGGGCACCTACGAGTACACGCTGCTGCTGTTCATCCCGTCCCGCGCGCCCTTCGACCTGTGGATCCCGCAGGCCGGCCGCGGCATCAAGCTGCACATCAGGCGGGTCTTCGTGCTCGAGGACTCCGGCCAGCTGATGCCGCAGTACCTGCGGTTCGTCCGCGGCGTGATCGACTCGGCCGACCTGCCGCTCAACGTCTCCCGCGAGCTGCTGCAGGGCAGCCGGGTGGTGGACAACATCCGGTCCAACGCGACCAGGAAGGTGCTGCGGCTGCTCGCCGGCACCGCGGAGAAGGAGCCGGAGAAGTACGCCGCGTTCTGGAAGGAGTTCGGCGCCGTCCTCAAGGAGGGCCTGGCCGAGGACTTCGGGAACCGGGACGACATCGCCCGGCTGCTGCGCTTCACCTCCACCAGGTCCGCCTCGGACGAGCCGGACGTCTCGCTGGCCGGCTACGTGGGCCGGATGAAGGAAGGCCAGCAGCACATCTACTACCTGATGGCCCCCGGCCTGGCCGCCGCCAAGGCTAGCCCGCACCTGGAGGCGTTCCGCGCCAAGGGCATCGAGGTCCTGCTGCTCGGCGACGGCGAGGGCATCGACAACTGGGTGGTGGCCAGCCTGCGCGAGTTCGACGGCAAGCGCCTGCAGTCGGTCGCCCAGGGCAGCGGCGACCTGCCCGAGCTGGAGGACGAGGCGGAAGCCCAGGCCAAGGAGCAGGCCAGCGCCGAGCTCGCCGGCCTGGTCGGCCAGCTCAAGGCGGCCCTGGAGGGACGGGCTTACGACGTCCGGGTGAGCAGCCGGCTGACCACCTCGCCGGCCTGCATCGTGGCCAACGAGCCCGAGATCGACATCAACCTGGTCCGCCGGCTGCGCGGCTCGGGCCTGCCCAGCCAGCCGGTGCTCGAGATCAACCCGCAGCACCCGCTGGTGCGGCGGCTCAACCACGAGCCCGCCGACCCGCACCTGGCCGAATGGGCCAACGTCCTGTTCGACCAGGCCGTCCTCACCCTCGGCGCCCGGATCGGGGAACCCGCCGCGTTCGTCACCCGCCTCAACGACCTCCTGGTCGCCCTGAGCGCCGATCCCCCGGAGCCCGCCCCGGCCCCGGAGCCTTAGCGTGGCGCCAGGGAAGCTCCTGGCCGTCAGCGACCTGCACGTGTCCTACCCGCGGAACCGGCAGTGGGTGCAGGACCTGCCGCCCGGCTCGCCGGGGGACTGGCTGCTGGTGGCCGGCGACGTGGCCGAGAGGGTCGCGGACATCGAGTGGACGCTTCGGACCCTGCGCAGCCGGTTCGGCACCCTGGTCTGGGTGCCCGGCAACCACGACCTGTGGACCCATCCCCGTGACCCGGTCACGCTGCGCGGCGAGGCGCGGTACCGGCACCTGGTGGCGCTGTGCCGCGACCTCGGCGTGCTCACCCCGGAGGACCCCTACCCGGTGTGGGACGGCCCCGGCGGCCCGGCGGTGATCGTCCCGCTGTTCCTGCTCTACGACTACACGTTCCGCCCGGACGGCACCAGCACCAAGGCCGAGGCGCTGGCCCTGGCCTACCGGACCGGTGTGGTGGGCACCGACGAGCGGTTCCTGCACCCCGACCCGTACCCGAGCCGGGAGGCCTGGTGCCGGGCCCGGCTCGACGCCACCCTGCCGCGCCTGGCCGCCCTCGATCCCGCCCTGCCGACCATCCTGGTCAGCCACTTCCCGCTCACCCGCGAGCCCACCCGGATCCTGCGGTACCCGGTGTTCGCCCAGTGGTGCGGCACCGAGCAGACCGCCGGCTGGCACCTGCGCTACCGCGCCCTGGCCGTGGTCTACGGCCACCTGCACATTCCCCGGATCACCTGGCAGGACGGCGTGCGGTTCGCCGAGGTGTCGCTCGGCTACCCCCGGGAGCAGGACAGGTACCCCGGCCGCCCGCGCCAGCTGACCCAGATCCTGCCCTCGGCGGCGTCGCCGCCGGCGTAGCGGAGCGGACTTAATTCCGCCGATCGCGGTCCGGGCCTCACCCGTGGATCTCCGCGCCCAGGACTACACCCATTGTTCGCGATGCGTTCATTGTGAGCCATGCCACCACCGAACGTGACACTGAGTGGTAAGCGCTGCTGCGTGCCTGCTCAGGCCGCCTGACGGGCAATTCCGTGCAGGCGTGCTGAGCCCGCGGTCATCAAGCCGGGTAGTGAGAAGGGCGAGTCCCGAGGGTATGATCTCATCATGTCGACGCCCATCACTCCGGCAGGCACGGAGGGGCTGGCCGCGATCGCGAGCTGCCCAGATCGCGCGCTTCTGGCATTCGACTTCGATGGCGTGCTATCCCCGATAGTCGATGACCCGGAGGAAGCACAGGCGTTCCCGCGGGCACTTTACGTACTGGCTGATATCGGGAAATTGGTGTGCTCGGTCGCCATTATTACCGGGCGTCCTGTGTCGTTTCTGACGTCACGGGACAGATTCGGCACGCTGCTGTCGATCCCGGACTTCACCATCTACGGCCATTATGGCCGGGAAAAATGGGATACGACGTCCCGGACCACGGTCTCGGCTCCACCGGACAAGGAGATCGAAGCGATCCGCGAAGAGCTCGGCCGGCTGCTCGCGCAGCCGGGAATTCACGAGGGCTCCTGGCTCGAGGACAAGGGCAGCGCAGTCGCTATCCATACCCGGCGCGCGGCGGATCCGGTGCGGGCCCTGGCCACGCTCAGCGAACCGGTCAAAGAGCTTGCCGAACGGCATCATCTGCGCGTCGAGCCGGGCAAGATGGTGCTGGAAATCAGGCCGCACGGCGTACACAAGGGGGACGTGCTCCGGACCATCGTCCGCGATCGTGCCATCCGGGCCGTCCTGTACGCCGGCGACGACCTGGGAGACCTGAGCGCCTTCAGCGCCGTCGATGAGCTCAGGGAAAGCGGCATCCCGGGAGTCAAGGTGTGTAGCGGATCGCCGGAGGCGCCCGAGGTGGCGGAGGCCGCGGATGTCGTCGTCGACGGCCCCGCAGGCGTCGCCGACCTGCTCGAAACCCTGGGCCGCCGGATCGAGCGTGAAGGATCCGCCGGCGCCGTGGCCAGGCTTCCCTTAACGGCGGGCCGGTCAGCCCCGCCTCGCGCCTTTCAGTGCGCGGGCCGCTCCAGATAACCGAGGCGTTCCAGTTCCGCCCCGGCGATCTGCTCGAACTCGCCGATCTGAGCGGCCGTGAGGTCAAGCCGGTACCGGCCGATCCGGTCCGGCGCAATGGGCCGTGCGGCCGCCTCGGCGGCCGGATGCCCCCACGGCCGGGCGAACAGCGAATGGTCGTAGCGGGAATGCCGCAGCATGGCATCGTGCCAGCCGATGCCGAGGAAACCCGTGATCCGCCGCGTGGTCTCCCGGGGGCTGACCACGAGGTCCTCGTAGCGGATCTCCAGATAGCGTCCGGGCGGGGCGATCAGGTGCGGGCGGGATACGACTTGCAGCCAGCCTTCGGCCGCCTGCCTGATCGTCTTGTATCCCCACGAGGGCACGGTCATCAGGTGCGACGCGGCCAGGTCACGGCCGTCCCTGACGATATGGACGAAGCGGGCCGCGGGCCACCGCCGCGCGTAGCTGTCGACGTCGCGGATCCGCCGCTGCAGCTTGATCCCCCACCGGGCCGCGCCGAGCCGGTTGCGCCTGAGGTTCCCCAGCCGGTCGATGAGCACACAGCGGTCATCGAGGTCTGACAAGCCGGTCCCGAGCTCGGTCATTACCGCGTTGACCGTCGCCGCCAGCTCGCCGGTACTGACGCCGAAACGCTCGCATTGCTTGACGAAATGGGCGCCGTCGTACCAGAAAGGATCTGCGGTGTCGGTGCCGGGCCCGAGGACGCGCGGATCCCTCGCGGCCAGCAGCTCGCAGGCCCGCAGGACATGGGGCCCGAGGTCGGGCGGCTCGGTGAAGTCGAGCTCCGGGCCGACCACCAGGTCCGGGTGGGCGTCGAGAACGACGCTGAGCAGCGTGGTCCCAGACCGGTTCTCGCCACCGAGGAGCACGGCGTCGGAGCGCAACGGGGGCGCTGTCTTCATGACCCGCGCTCCTTCAGGCCTGCGGTCCGCCCGGCCGGGCCCACTCGCGCACGCTTCGTTCGGTGGCGGCAAAGCCATCACGGGCAAAGGAAATCGCGGTCGGCAGGTACCGGGCGTCATCGCGCAGTCGGCCGCCTGGTCCGCCGGCCTGCCAGCCGGCGGCTCCGTCGGCCTCTGCCACCGCCTCGGAGAGAGCCGCCGGCGCGACGCCGAGCGCCTGGGCGATGTCCTCATCGGTGTTGGCCGCCGATGGCATGAACCGGCCGCCGTATTGCATGAGGAACCCCCGGGTCCACATCCTCTGGCAGAAACCCTGGCCCAGGGAGGGATCCTCGAAGAGGACATCGAACATCGCCGGGCTTCCGCTCACCCAGGCGTTCACCCCGGCCTCGGCGAACACCGTGTCCAGCCCGGTCATGAGCTGCTTGCCGACGGCGTGGATCCGGCTCCCGGTCGTGCCATCCGCCATCGCGTCCAGAGTGGCCAGCGCCGCCGCGAACGGAGTGGTTTCCCGCTGAAACGTGTTGCCCAGGTACGTATGCTCGGCCGCACGCAGGACGTCGGCCCGGCCGCTCACACTCGACAACGCAGTGCCATTCGCGAGTCCCTTGCTCAGGGTGATGATGTCCGGCTCAATGCCCGCGGCCCGGTGGTAGCCGCCCCATGCGTACCGGAAGCCGGTCATTACCTCGTCCACCACGAGCAGGGTGCCGTGCCTGCGGGTGAGCTCCGCAAGTTGCCGGGCGTACTCCAGCGGGTAGATAGCCACTTCGGGCGTGAAGATTACCGCGGCCACCTCGCCGAGCTGGCGCGCGAGGTCGTCGAGCCGGGCGAGGTCGTAACCGAAGTCGAGCGTATCCGGGTCGCGGTCGGGCAGGGCAAGGTACGGGCGGTACTGCAGCTGCCAGTCGTGCCAGCCGTGAAATCCGCAGCTGAGGACCTTCCGGCGCCCGGTGTGGACGCGGGCCAGCCGCACCGCGGCGGTGGTGGCGCATGATCCCGTCCGGAAGAAGACCGACCGCTGCGCGCACGGGAAGACGGACGACAGCCGCTCGGCGAGGTCAACTCGGAGCATCGATATCGGACCGGGCAGGATCCCGCCACTGCGGCGCAACTCCCCGACGATGCGCTCGAGCACGGCCGGATGGCCGGCACCCAGCGGAGCAGCGCCGCTGCATGAGGTGAAGTCGGTGTACTCGCGCCCTTCGCTATCGAAGACATGGGCCCCCTCAGCGCGGTCCATGACAATCGGGAATCGCCGGTCGAGATCCCAGGTATCGGAGGCGGTCAGCGCGCGGGCCCGGGCCACGGCGCCGGCCTGTCCGTCGCCTGCCGTGCGTCGGTCGCGCATAATTCTCTCAGGCATGATGGCCTTCCTCAGCGGGGATCGAATGCGTGGCGGGTTCCCGGGATTCCGGTGCCGGACCTGCGCCAAGTCGTCGTGATACCCCAGTCGATATCCGGAGGGCGTTCGCATGGCTATTCTTGCTTCTTACCACTCGGCCATAGCCGGGGACGCCGGGGTATCAGTTCCGATGTCACGGCCTCGCGGAAAGATGTCACGGCCTCGCGGAAAGATGTCACGGCCTCTCGTAGCATCTTGTCGATATCGGATCTGCCGGTAACGTCATTCGTCCCCGAGATCAGCATTCCCACCCTCTCGTTCACGGCGTTAATGGCAGTGACCGTAACTTTGCAGCTGGCCTGTACGCCCGGCGAGCCGAGCAACAATACGCTTTCTCGATAGGTGATTACGTCCCGCATGGCCCGAAGCGCGTCCTCTCGGCTCGCCGATTGCGTGCCGCGATCACCCAGCCTGCGGCTCTCTGTCAGCCGCCCGGCCGCGATATCGTACGAATTACATGCGAGCAGGAAAGAATTATAAGCTTGTAGGCGCGAGTTCCTGAGCCATTGCATTTCCTCACCGGAACGCGATAGCCCTGCACCGAACGCGACGCCGGCCAAGGCCAGCACCGGCGCCAGCACGATCGTCACGATCTGCAGCCAGAACGGCACCGCAGGGGTCGCCGTCGACGATGACCTGGCCAGCGCAGCGCCCAGTGCAACGGCCGGCACGCTACGACTTCTCGCGAAGCAGGTTATAAACCTCTATGGCCTCCAGGCCATTCTGCTCCATAAGCGACACCCAGGCGATATTCCATTGTTCCTTTGCCTTCTCCGGGTCGCCGAGCGCGTCCAGCGCGATCCCGAGGTTCTTGCGCGCCCGGGCCTCCAGCAGCCTGTCCGGATTGTCGTCATCGAGCATCCCGAGGCACTCATTGTAATTCTCGACCGCCGCATTCCAGTTACCCTGCGCTGCGTAGACCTCCGCCTGGGCCTCTATCGTGGCGGCCTCCCAGTGACGATCACCGTCCTCGCGGAGGACGACCAGGCTCCGCTCCAGGTATTCCAGGGCCGTGACGAAATGTCTTTCCTGCCTGTGCGCATCGCCGAGGCTCCGCAGCGTCAGGGCCTGCCAGTGCCGGTCACCGTATTCTTCAAAAATCTGCAGGCATTCTTCCAGGATGGGCTTTGCCACGGCGGGCCTACCCTGGTCGATAAGTATATCGCTCCGGCTGAGCTGGGTGGCTGCCATCCATCTCTGGTCGCCAATCCTCCTGAAGATCTCGTAGGCGTGAGCGTAGGTTTCCAGCGCCCTGTCGAAATCGCCGGTCAGCCTGCTCACCGCACCGAGGCTGCGCAGTGCGATAGCCTGACCTCGGTCGAAGCCAGCCCTCTGGAGCAGGTCCAGCGCGGCGGTAAGAGTGTTCCTGGCCATGTCCCATTCACGCCGGTAGCGGTAAGCGTCGCCGAGGTACAGCAGCGTTACCCCGACTTCCCTGTCCCGTCCCAGCCGCAGGAACAGCTGCGAAGCCGCGTGGTAGCTGCTGACCGCTGCCTCCCAGTTATGCTGGAAGTAAAAGAGCTTACCGAGGCTACGGGTCAGGGTCGCCGTGCCGAGAATGTACTGGGGATCCTGGAGGCGCTCGAGCACCGACACGTGCGTCGCCTGCCAGTCATCATAATGTGCCCGTACCTCGAAGAAATTCGCCAGCCTCGCGGCAAGTCGCCAGGCGGTATCGAGCTTTCCCCGGGCCAGTGCCTGGCCGACGATGATTACCAGGTTCTCCCGCTCCCGCGTTAGCCACCTCAGCGGCGCCATCCGGTCATCGTTGCCTGGGTCTGCTGCACTTCCCTCCCCGGTCTCCCCGGCGGTTGGCTCAAGCGCCGCGTCGGCATGCTTGAGCTGATTGAAGTAGTATTCAATTATGGCGTCGTAGCAGTCACGCTGGCTTTTCGCGGATTCATCAGCATCGAAATGCTTCTGTGCGAACTCCCGCAGGAGATCATGGAACCGGTAACAGTCGCTCGGTGTGGCCGGCTCCAGCAACTGCAAGTCGGTGAAGCGCTCCAAGGTAGTAGGAACGTGCATGAGCGACGGATCCACCAGGCAGGCTGCCGCTGCGTCATCGAAATGCGGCCCCCTGAATGCGGCGAGCCGCCTGAACAGTACCTGCTCGTCGGCTGTGAGTGCCTCATAGCTGAGCGAGAATGATGCGGCTACCGCCGTCTCTCCTTCCCTCAGCTCATCCAGGACCCTTGACTTGCCATCCGGCTTCTGGGCGTTGTTGAGCCGTTGCGCCAGGCTGCTGACGCTCCAGGCCTTCCTGGTCGCCAGGCGGGCGCCAGCTATCTTGATGGCGAGTGGCAGCGAATCGCAGCGGCGGGCCACTTCCCTGGCCGCCTCGGGCTCCCTGGCGATCTTGTCAGTGCCTGCCGTGACGGCCAGCAACTTGACGGCCGAATCTATATCGAGGACGTCGAGAGCCAGCCTCTTTGCGCTGGGTAGCTGACCGAGCCTGGAAAGGCCGGTCAGCAGGACCAGGCTCGTGGGTGAGGCGGGTATGAGGGGCTCTACCATGGCGGCTGACTCGACGCTGTCCACGACCACCAGGACCGACCGGTCTTTCAGCAGCGACCGGTAATGGCCGGCCTTCTCGCTGAGCAGCGCGGGTATTGCCTCGCCCCGGACGCCGAGGGCGCGGAGAAAATCGTCGAGGATGTCGCTGAGGCGGTCATCGGCGTTCTGGCCATAAGGGCCGCTGCCCGGACCCGGCTTGACATCGCTGAGACTGACGTACAGCTGCGCATCGCGGTAGGCCCTTTTTATCCTATGGGCAAAATGGACCGCCAGCGCGGACTTGCCGACCCCGCGTTTCCCGTAGATCAGTATTACCTGGGCCCGGTCCACATCACTGTTTTTCGCCGCTAGCTTCTCCAGCTCGCTGAGTTCACCGGTCCTGCCGACGAAAGGGTCGACGTCGGCCGGCAGCTGGGACGTGGAGACTGCGATAGGCTCTACGGGAGGTAGATACGGCTGCGTGCCCTCATGACCGTGAGGGGTTTCCTGGTGGTTCATGGGAGGTGATGAGTCTCTCTTGTACCAGAGCCTAGAATCAGCAAGATACGAGATGATTAGGGCTCAATAATTGGAACGTCGTAGCGGGATAGATCAACATACCATGGTTAGCAGCTTTGTGCCGGATGGCGCAGCAAGCTGGCACTGGACCGAGTTCCCGGGCTGCCGGCCGTGAAACCCTCAGGCGGCCGGGCGGCTTGATGCGTTTGCTGACATGACAATTCGCGGGTCGCCGATTGTCTGGTAGCTGATGACTGCGATACGCGTGCCGCGGTTGTCGCGGTTCTGACCTTGGTTTACGGGCCGATGGTAAGACACGCGGCTGACCCAGATCCTGTCCTCCGGGTCCGAGGCTGGCGCCGGCGTAGGGTAGTGTTCACCCGTTGCCGGGGCGGTAGCTCAGCCGGTCAGAGCAGCGGACTCATAATCCGCCGGTCGTGGGTTCGAGCCCCACCCGCCCCACCAGGACTATTTGTACAAAAGTTCGAAATGTCCAAGTCCGCTGCATCGCGCTAACGCCATCGATAACGTCCGGGAGCCAATGGATGCATCTATCGGCCCAGCACTTCGCCCGAGTTCTAGGCCGTCTGTCTGCCGCATCGGTCCCGGGATGCTGGCCGAGGCAGGCACGGCCGATATAACGACCCGCGCCATCAGGCGGGCTGGGGGATGATCCGGATGTAGGGCCTGGGCGCCCTGGGGTCGAGTCCTTCGAGCAGGCGGCGAGCCCGTTGCAGCCAGCCGCGGGCTCAGTCCTCATGGCGCCGGGCACGCGAGAGGCGTAGCGCCGAGGACAGTTCCGGGGCGTCGTCTACTGCGGGCCAGGCAAGGTTCGGGCTCGTGGGCATCGGCCGCGACGTCGAGGGGCTGGTGCTGGCACGCGGTGAGCCTTCTACGCCGAGGACCGGGTGGTCCTGGCCGGCGCGGGCTCGGTCGTCTTCGACTGAGCGGCATGGGCGAGCTTGTCCGGGCCTTGCCCGTTGCCGGGCGGCGCGAGGCTGGCCAGCAGGTTGGCCGCGGCGGCCTGGAACCGGGCGATGCCTCCGTAGGGCTGGGCGACGAGCATGGCCCCTTCCAGCCCGCCCACGATCATGCGGGCGGCGTCGCGCGCCGACCCGGCGAACTGCAGGCTGCCGTCCTGGAGCCCCTGCTCCAGGACATCCTGTAGCCAGTTCTCGTTGCGGTCGAAGAACCTGATCACCGCATCCTGCATGGGCTGCGGGAGAGTCTGGTACTCGGCGGCGAGCATGCCGCACAGGCACATCTTGCGGCCGCGGAGCACCTGCAGGTACAGGTCCGCGTAGTCGGCGAGCTTGGCGCTGGCGCCGCTGCGGCGCGCGTCCACCGCGGCGAGGGCTTCGGCGAACCGGTCCGCATAACGGGCGATGAGTGCCGCGCCCAGGTCCGCCTTCCCGGCGAAGTGGTAGTGCAGCGCGGCCTTGGTGATGTGTAGCTCGGCTGCGATATCGGCGTAGCTGAACCCGTTGAAGCCGCGGACCTGGACCAGCCGCTCGGCGGCATCCAGGATCCGCGAGGCCGTGCCGACATCGTCATGCCCGCGGCTCGCGGTCACCAAGTTCCTCCAGGCTCTTGACTTCTGACTTACTAGTAAGTCAGACTCTGACTTACTAATAGGTAAGCGTAACAGATCGGTTCCGTGATGAGGGGGCCGATATGGACAAGACGGAGCATCGGAGCAGCCTGTGCCTGGGCCGTGAGATCCACGGCGTGCTGATGCGGCGAGGTTGGGCTGCAACGGCCGAATGCGATGGGCCACCACCCCCGGAGGGCAGGTCATGGTGTCGTCCGCGCCGGCCGGGCTGCTGCGCGACGGGCTGTCGGCCGGCGTGAGGCTGACCGATCTGGGCCTGGGCCAGCTGAGGGACGGGGGCCGGGCCGAGCAGGTGTCCCGGCAGCAGCCGGGGGGAGTGCCGGCAGCGTTCCCGCCGCTGCGGTCGCTGGAGGACCCGGGGCTGCTGCACAACCTGCCGGCGCAGGTGTCCAGCTTCGTCGGCCGGCAGGCTGAGCTGGCCGCGGTGTGGGCGCTGGTGGGCGGGTCGCGGCTGGTCACGCTGACCGGCGCGGGCGGGGCGGGCAAGACCCGGCTCGGCCTGCAGGTGGCGGCCGCGCTGCTTGACGAGGCGGGGGACGGGGTGTGGTTCGCCGACCTGGCCACGCTGCGCGACCCTGACCTGGTCGCGGTGACCGTGGCCGATGTGCTGGGGGTGCGCCAGGAGCAGGGCCGCCCGGTGGCCGACACGCTGGTGGCGGCGGTGGGCGGGCGGAGCCTACTGGTGCTGCTGGACAACTGCGAGCAAGTGATCGGGGGGTGCGCGAAGCTGGCCGATGCGCTGCTGCGGGGCTGCCCGAACCTGGCGCTGCTGGCCACCAGCCGGGAGCCGCTGGGCATCGACGGGGAGTACGTGTACCGGGTGCCCTCGCTGAGGGTCCCGGCCGACGGGGATGACACGGATGCGATCCTGGCTAGCGAGGCGGTGCGGCTGCTTCAGGACCGGGCCGCGGCGCAGGGGGTGACGCTGGCCCCCGATGAGCAGACTGCCGCGGTGATGGGGCGGATCTGCCGGCGGCTGGATGGCATCCCGCTGGCCATCGAGCTGGCCGCCTCCCGGCTGCGGGCGCTGCCGCCGGCCGAGCTGGATGCGCGGCTGGATGAGCGGTTCGCGCTGCTGACCGGCGGGTCGCGGGCGGGGCTGCCGCGCCAGCGGACGCTGCGGGCCATGGTGGGCTGGTCCTGGGAGCTGCTGATCGGCGCCGAGCGGGCGGTGCTGGCCCGGCTGTCGGCCTTCGCCGGGGGGTTCGGCCTCGCCGCGGCCGAGGCGGTCGCCGTGGGTGAGGATGTGCCCGCCGGGGAGGTGCTGGGTTATCTGGGCGCGCTGGTGGACAAGAGCCTGGTCCAGTTCGACCGCACCGCGACCGGCCCGGGCCGGTACCGGCTGCTGGAAACTGTCCGGCAATACGCGGCCGAGCGGCTAGACGCGCAGGGCTCGGCGGTAGCGGATGCTGCCCGGATCGCCCACCGGGGTTACTACCTGGCCCTGGCCGAGGCGGCCGCCACGCAGCTCAGGGGCGCTGATCAGGCCGAATGGCTGGACCGGCTCGATGCCGAGCTGGGCAACCTGCGGGCCGCGATCGCCTTTAGCCTGACCCAGCCCGACCCTGAGCCAGGCCTGCGGCTGGCCGCCTCGCTGCGGGTGTTCTGGCGGGCGCGCGGGCACGCTGCCGAGGGAGCCGGCGCGCTGCGGGCGCTGCTGGACGGGCCCGCCGCCCAGCAGGCGACGCTGCCGCGCGCCCGGGCGCTGGCCGCAGCGGCCCGCCTCCTCCAGCAGACGGGTGATTACGCGACCGCCGGGGACTACTGCCAGGAGGCGCTGGCCATTGCCCGCGCCGCCGGCGATGACTACCTGGTCGCCGAGCTGCTGCGAATACGCGCTGTCATCCTGCTGCGCCAGGGGCAGCCCGGCGCCGCGCTGCCCGTGATCGAGTCCGGCCTGGGCCTGGCCTACCGTCTCGACGAACCCTACCTGACCGCCCGCCTGCTGTCCGCCCGGGCGTTCGCCGCGGACGTTGAGGGGAACCATGCGGCCGCGGCCTGCGATGCGGCCGAGTCCGCGCGGCTCTTCCGCCAGGCCGGTGACCGGCTGGGAGTGGGGCAGATGCTTGGCAACCTGGGCTACTACGAGCTGTCGGCGGGCGACCTGGATGCCGCCCGCCGCCACCTGGCCGAGTCGCACGACATCGCCCGGCCGCTCAACGACCGCTACAGCATCGTCCACACGACGTTCAACCTCGGCCGGGCCGAGTACCTCGGCGGCTCGCCGGACGCCGCCGGGGCCTTGTTCGCCGAATCACTGGACCTAGCCCAGCGCACGGGGATGAGGGCGATGATGGCCTACGCGCTGCTCGGCCTGGCCCTGGCCGGCCGCGGCGGGACCGGCCCGGGCTGGTCAGCCCGGCTGCACGGCGCAGCCGACCAAGCCCTCGCGGATCTGGGCCACGCCCTCCAGCCGCTGGAAGAACGGCTGGCCGGCCAGGACCGCCAGCGGCTGCGCGCCGCGATGGGCGACGAGGCCTTCGAGGCCGAATATGCCGCCGGCCGCACCCTTGACCCGGCGCAGGTGCTGGCCGCGCTCGGCCGCACGGACACCGCGGTCGGGCAGGCTCGGCCGGCCGTGCCATGCGAGGCCGCGTCGGCGCTGACAGCTCGTGAGCTGGACGTTCTCAAGCTGGTCGCGCAGGGATTGAGCAACTCTGACATCGCCCAGCGGCTCGTGCTGAGTGAGCACACGGTGCACCGGCACCTGGCCAACATCCTCCGTAAGCTCGGCCTGTCCTCCCGTGCGGCGGCCGCGGCCTGCAGCGTGCGCACCGGGCTGGTGTGAGCCTGGCCCGATCGGGCCATCTGCCGCGGCCGCGCGAATCTGGCCCGGACGGGCGAAGCAGCAGCGGCGTGTCGCGGGATATCACTGACACAACAGGGGCTACTGCCTTGCCGGGGACTGTCAAGGGCAGTCGAAGCCGCTAACGGGGAACCGAGATGCCGGTCAACCGCATCCTCGGAAAGTCACCCGCCCACCAGGCCATACCGAGGAGACCGCGGTGCACCACACTATCAGCTACCAGCTGGCGCAGGCCCACATAGCCGACCTGCGCCAGCGGGCCCAACGGAACACCCTGGCCCGCGCCGCCCGCCGGGTGCGGCCAGGCCGCGTGGCCGCCCGCCAGGCGCTCGAGCGGGCGTCGGCCAGCCTCGTCGCCTAAGCCGGAACAGAAGGGAAACCACGATGGCCAAGACGGTCACCGAAGGCCGCCGGCCGGATACTACGGCTGGTACCGACGCGATCTACCGCAGACTGTTCGACTCGTTCAACCCGGACTCCGGCGGGCGGATCTCTCCGCTGGAGGTGCTGAGCCGGCTGGAGCGCGCCGGGCTGCGGCCCGACGATCCGCGCATCGCCGAGGCCCTGACCGGGCTGGCCGGCGCCGAGGGCGGATCCCGGCAGATCACCTTCACGCAGTTCAAATCCCTCGCCCAGCACAACAGCAGCCTGATCAGGCGCGCGGTCGAGGGCAACCTCGCGGTCCCGGACTTCGCCGCGCTGACCGCCGACATCGACCGGATGTACGCCGAGCTGCTGGCGGTCTGGTCCGGCATGGTGGCCGATTACATCCCGCAGCTCAAGCGCGTCGACCCGGACCAGTTGGCGATCGCCGTGTGCACGGTGGACGGCCAGCGGTTCTCGGTGGGCGATGCGGCGACGGCGTTCTGCCTGCAGTCGGTGTCCAAGACGGTCAGCTACTGCCTGGCCCTGGACGAGCACGGCACCGAATCGGTGCACCGGCACGTCGGCCGGGAGCCGTCCGGCCAGTCCTTCAACGAGCTGGCCCTGAACCGTAATGGCCTGCCGCACAACCCGATGGTCAACGCCGGCGCGATCATGACGACGTCGCTGATCCGCCCGGCCGACGACATCGCCGACCGGTTCGACCACGTGGCCGCGACCTGGGCCCGGCTGGCCGGCGGTGCCCGGCCCGGGTTCAACAACGCGGTCTACCTGTCCGAGCGGGCCACCGCGGACCGGAACTTCGCCCTGGGCTACTCGATGCGGGAGGCCGGCGCGTTCCGCCCGGGCACCGACCTGACCCAGACGCTGGAGTTCTACTTCCAGTGCTGCTCGATCGAGGTCGACGCGCAGATGCTGGCGGTCGCTGCCGGGTCGCTGGCCAACGCCGGGGTATGCCCGCTGACCGAGGACCCGGTGTTCACCCCCGGCACCGTGCAGTCCTGCCTGTCGATGATGTCCTCGTGCGGCATGTACGACTTTTCCGGGGAGTTCGCGTTCACCATCGGGCTGCCCGCCAAGAGCGGCGTGTCCGGCGCGGTGATGCTGGTCATCCCCGGACTAATGGGCATCGGCATCTGGTCGCCGCGGCTGGATGAGCACGGCAACTCGGTGCGCGGCATCGAGTTCTGCCGCCAGCTGGTCGCCGCCTACAACGTGCACGCATTTGACTCACTGCACGCCGGCCCGGCCAAGCGGGACCTGCGGCGGAAGAAGAACCAGGCCCGCACCGAGGCCGTGGTCGCGCTGACCTGGGCGGCCAGCCAGGGTGACCTGGACGAGGTGCGTGCCCTGATCGCCGCCGGGGTCCAGCCGGGCACCGCGGACTACGACGGGCGCACCCCGATGCACCTGGCCGCCGCCGAAGGCCAGCTCCAGGTAGCCCGCTACCTGCTGGCGGCCGGCGCCGACCCGCGGCCGGTGGACCGCTGGGGCGGCACCCCGCTGACCGACGCCGAGGCGGGCGGCCACACCGAGATCGCCGCGCTGCTCCGCCTGCACGCAGAACCCCCGCACCGCACAGACAAGCGAGAGGCAGCAGCGGTATGAGTGACAACAACGTGGCTGGCGGCACCGTGATCGCGGTCCTGCTGGCGGACGGCTGGCACCGGATCGTCCCGGGCTCGTTCCGCGCCGGCCCGCTGAGCTTCGGAGCGGAAGCCGGTCCTGGCACGCCCGGCTTCCGCTTCGAGGAGGCCGACGCCGGCCGCCCGTATCAGCCCGCCGTGCTGGCCGGCCGGCTGGAGGCCATCATCGCGGTCCGACAGGTCACACCGGCCGTGCGGCGCATCGCCGATCTGGACCGGGCCCGGGCCGCGCACGACGGTCAGCGGGCGGATCAAGGCGCACGGTTGCGAGTGCATGCGGGCCGGCCGTAGCAGAGAAAGGGCAAAGCACCATGAGCACGTCCGCCGCGACCGCCAGCCCGGCTCGCGACTACCGCCGGCACTGGCGGGACCACGCCGCCTGCCGGGACGCCGACCCGGATCTGTTCTTCCCCGATGGCGACATCAGGTCCGCCCGGGCCCAGGTCAAGAGGGCCAAGCTGATCTGCCGTGGCTGCCCCGTCAGCGCCACGTGCCTGAGCTGGGCGCTGGCCGACGGCCAGGAGGCCGGCATCTGGGGCGGCCTGACCGAAGACGAACGACGCCGGCTGAGCGGCCGCGCCCGCAGCTTCCGGCCAGCCGCAGAGGCACTGATCCGGGAAATATCATGACCAGAACCCTGTCAGAACGGCCCGGCCTGTCCGCCAGCGCCGGGAACGGCCAGCCGCCAGAGCCGGCCGGCTTCCTGTCCGCCTATCCCGGCTACCACAGCACGGCGCTGCTGGACGAGCTGCGGGCAGCCGAGTACTCCTACCTCGACGCGGACGGGCACGTCTACCTCGACTACGCCGGCGCGGGTCTGCCGGCCCAGGCCCAGCTGGCCGCGCACGCCGAGCGGTTGCGCGGCCAGTGCTTCGGGAACCCGCACTCGGAAAACCCGGCCTCCGCCGCGTCGACCGAACTGATCGAGCGGGCCCGGCTCGCGGTCCTGGCGCACTTCAATGCGCCGCCGGAGGAGTACGCGGCCATCTTCACCCCGAACGCCTCCGGTGCGTGTCGGCTGGTCGGGGAGGCCTACCCGTTCAGCCGACCCACCAGGCTGGTCCTGACCGGCGACAATCACAATTCGGTCAACGGCATCCGGGAATTCGCCGCCTCACGTGGCGCGAGCACGCAGTACGTGCCGTTCGGCTCGCCCGAGCTGCGAGTGGACGACGACGCGATCCGCCAGGCACTGGCCCGTCCTGGGCGGGGCCCGCTGGGCGCCCGGGGACGGCGCGCCCGGCAGCGTCGCGGGCTGCTGGCCTACCCGGCGCAGAGCAACGTCAGCGGTGTGCAGCATCCCCTGCGCTGGATCCAGACGGCGCATGAGCATGGCTACGACGTCCTGCTGGACGCGGCAGCCTACGTGCCGTCGAACCGGCTGGACCTGTCGGTGGTCAAGCCCGACTTCGTCCCGATCAGCTGGTACAAGGTGCTCGGCTACCCGACCGGCGTCGGCTGCCTGATCGCGCGGCGGGAGGCGCTGGCGCGGCTGCGGCGTCCCTGGTTCGCCGGCGGGTCGGTTTACATGGCCAGCGTGCTGGCCGACTGGCACACGCTGGCCGCGGACGAGGCCCGGTTCGAGGACGGCACGCCCAGCTTCCAACAGATCCCCGATCTGGAGTTCGGGCTGGCCTGGATCAGTCGCATCGGGATCGACCGGATCCATCAGCGGGTGACCTGCCTGACCGGCTGGCTCCTCGACCGGCTCGCGGCGCTGCGCCACGGCAACGGGGAGCCGATGGCGCGGATCTACGGGCCCGTCACCACCCGCGACCGCGGCGGCGTCGTCGCCTTCAACCTGCTGGATCCCGGCGGCCGCATCGTGGACGAGCGCGCGGTCGCGCAGGATACCGCCGCCGCCGGGATCTCGATACGTACCGGGTGCTTCTGCAACCCGGGCGTCATCGAAGGGGTGTTCCAGCTCACCACGGCCAACTGGCGCACCGCCCTGCGCGGGGCAGCCCGGACGATGGATCAGTACCTCGGCCTGCTCGGCATGCCCAGCGGCGGGGCGCTGCGCGCATCGGTGGGCTTGGCCTCCACCGTCGGCGACGTGGAACGGTTCCTGGCCTTCGTGGAGCTGACGTACCGGGATCGCGTGATCGGTACCGCCGGCCTGCCACCGCGGCGGGGCTGCTGAGTCACCGGAGGTAATGATGGACAACGGACCCGGCTCAGCGCGGCGGCTGCTCGGCGTCTTCGCGCACCCGGATGACGAGGTGTTCTGCGCGGCCGGCACCATGGCCCAGGCGACCGAGGCGGGCGCCGAGGTGATGATCGTCTCGGCCACCCGCGGGGAGCAGGGGCAGATCCGCGATCCCGCCGCCGCGACCCGGCGCACGCTCGGTGCCGTCCGGGAGCGCGAGCTGCGCGCGGCGGCCGCCGAACTCGGCGTGCGGCGTGTGCAGTTGCTGGGTTACCCGGACGGGACCCTGCCGAAGCATCGGTCCTCGCTGGGCGCCGCGATCACCAGCATCGTGCGGCGATTCGATCCGGACGCGGTCATCACCTTCGGCGCGGACGGCGGGTATGGCCATCCGGACCACGTCGCGATCTCCGGGCTGACCACCCAGGCGTTCCGGGCGCTGGTCCGCGACCACAACCGAGGGCAACGGCTGTACCAGGCCGTCTTCCCGCCCCGGCGTACCTCTATGGCCGAGGAACTGGCACACTGGATTGCCGGCTCGGGGCAGCGTGCCGCCGATCGCACCGCGCTGGCGGCGATCACCCTGTTCGCCGCCGAGTCAGCCACTATGCGGCTAGCCCGGGACGACGTGCGCGTGCAGTGGTTTCCCTCGGGCACCTGCGTCATCGAGCCGGGTGACCCGGCCGATGCGCTGTACCTGATCCTCAACGGGACCGCCGATCGTCTCCTGGAGGATCCCGGCGGCCAGGTGATCCAGGTGCGGCCGATGCAGGCGGGCGACTTCTTCGGCGAGCGTGGCCTGGTGGTGGGCCAGCGCATAGCGCGTGTCGTGGCCCGCGAGAGCCTCACCTGCCTCGTCCTGTCTCGCACCCCGATCACCCCGTACGCCGGACGCGGCGCCGGCGCCGGCGGCACGGCCGAGCCTCCCGCCGCCGGCCCGCTGAGAGGGATCTGCGCGGTGGATGTGGCCGGGCACCTGGACCGCAAACTCGCGGCGCTAGCGCGACACCGCACCCAGTACCCGGTCGTTCCGTCGATGCTTCCCCGCAGCCTGCTGCAGAGCATGCTCGGCACCGAATTCTTCCGCCGGATTCCTGGCGGCAGCCCGGACGCCGCCGCCTGCCGCTGCGCGAAGACGCCGCGTCCCCGGCGGCCAGCGGGCCGCCCGTCACCGCGGCGATGGCATCGTGGCCCCAGCACGAAGGAGACCGTCGGTGTCCACAGATGAACCGGAAACCGGGACCGGCGCGTGCGGGTCACCGAGGTCGCGGCGGTGTTGTGGCCAGTACGCACGTTCGGCGGCGTGCGCGCGCTGGATCCCGGGATCAGCGTCGCGGTCGCCGTGGCCGCGGTGGCCACCCTGCTCGGCCGCCTGGACACTGCGGGGATCTGCTACCGATAGTCGGGGTTGGGGTAGTCGAACCGGCAGTCGGCGTCCCACGCCGAGCGCTGGTTGCCGTGGGTGGGAACCCGCCTGTGTCTTTGAGCATCCGTGCGAGGTACAGCAGGTTCCAGGTCATGAACGTGGTGTTGCGGTTGGTGAAGTCGTTGTGCGGGCCGCCGGAGTCCCCGGCATCGACCCCGCCGAGTCCCCGACGGCGGGATGGTCGCCCGGCTCCGCTACCAGCAGACCAAGGTCGACGGCGCGCCCATGACCATCCTGGTCGGCGCTGACGTCGCCCAGATCATCCGCGAGCAGCAGGAGTGGGTCCGGGAACGCTGGAACCGCGGGTTGCCACTACGGAGTACCGCAGACCGCGCAAAGAGGATGGCGGCCATCCGCGTGCAGCTCGTGAAAGACATACTGCATCTGCACGACGGAACCGTCCGGCTCGCCGCCTGGGGTCTCCGGCCGAGCGACCATTCCATCTCCGGCGAGAGCAGGCAGGCCGGTGATCACAGCGGATCGCCTGCCCGCAGCCGCGTGCGCGGCGCGGCCGAGATCGCCGCGACACGGCCGTCAGGGAGCAGCGCACCATGGTCGTCGAAGACGAGCGCGCCGTTGCACAGCAAGGTCCAGCCCTGGCCGGGCTGCTCGGCGATGTTGCGAGCGGCCCACCAGTCGATCGCGTCTGCGGCCGGACAGGCCGGGTCATGGGCGCACATGACGGCGGCCCGGGCTAGGTAGTGGCTGAGGGTAGGGTGCATCGAGGTCTCCTGGGATTGGCCTGGCGGGCGGCGCCTTCCGAGGATGGCGTACCTGCCAGTGGCAGTCTGCGGCGGAGCCGTTGCCGCCGTCGTGTCAGTGCTATCCGGCGGCACGGCGCTGCCGCTTCACCCGTCCGGGCCAAGTTCGCGCGGTCGCTATAGATGGCCCGGTCGGGCCAGACTCACACCAGCCCGGTGCGCACGCCCCAGGCCGCGGCCGCGGCGCGCGAGGAGAGGTCCAGTTTGCGAAGGATGTTCGCCAGGTGGCGGTGTACCGTATGCTCACTCAGCACCAGTCGCTGGGCGATGTCCGGGTTGCTCAGTCCCTGCGCGACCAACTTCAGCACGTCGAGTTCACGAGACGTCAGCACCGTAAGGGCTGCGCCCGATGCGGCAGCGTCCCGCGGCTGCTTGGCCGGGGCGTCCTGGCGCCCGAGCGCCGCCAGCATCTGCGCCAGATCCAGGGTGCGTCCCGCGGCGTATCCAGCGTCGAAGGCCTCAGCGCCCAGCGGGGCGCGCAGCCGCTGACGATCGAGGCGAGCCAGCCGGGCTTCTAGCGGCTCAAGGGTGAGGCCTAGATCCGCCAGAGCCTGGTCGGCCGCGCCGTGCAGCCGGGCGGACCAGCCCGGGTCGGTCCCGCCCTGGCCGGCCAGGGCCAGGGCGATCAGCGCATAACCGATGATCGCTCTCATCCCTACGCGCCGGGCCAGATCGAGTGATTCGGCGAACAAGGCCTCGGCCGCATCGCGGGGCCGCGCCCGCATCGTCTCCCACAGCGAACGGGATATGGGCCCAGAGCTCGTTTGCGTGTGGCCTGATCGGGCCATCTCTGGCGGCCGCGGGAAGTTGGCCCATACAGGCGAAGCAGGCACGCCGCCCTCAGCCCGACAGTCGATGTAATCCCGCAACGGGGAAGCAGACCATGCGAAAGGTAACCAGCATGAGTATTTTCGTGGTGCATCAGGGCGAAGGGAACGACGGCCAGATCTGGCAGAACGCCTACGACGGCCAGAACTGGGCCGGGGACCGGCGAGTCGGGAACTACGGCATCAGTGCCAGCCCCTCCGCCGTGATCTTCAACGGCCAGCTCTACTACTTCCATCAGGGCCTCGGGCAAGACGGCCAGCTCTGGTACACCTCCACCGCCGACGGCCAGAACTTCGCCGGGGACCAGCAGGTCCCGAACCTCGGCATGAGCGAAGGCCCCTCCGCGGTGGTCTACAACGGGCAGCTGTACGTCTTCCATCAGGGCGAAGGGGAAGACGGCCAGCTGTGGTACACCCACACCGGCGACGGCCAGAACTTCGCCGGGGACACGCAGGTCCCGAACCTCGGCATGTCGGCCAGCCCCTCCGCCGTGGTCTTCAACGGGCTGCTCTACGTCTTCCATCAGGGCGAAGGGAACGACGGCCAGCTGTGGTACAACTCCTACGACGGCCAGAACTTCGCCGGGGACACGCAGGTCCCGAACCTCGGCATGTCGGCCAGCCCCTCCGCCGTGGTCTTCAACGGGCAGCTGTACGTCTTCCATCAGGGCGAAGGGAACGACGGCCAGCTGTGGTACACCTCTTTCGACGGGGAGAAGTGGGCCGGGGATCAGCAGGTCCCGAACCTCGGCATGAGTGAAGGCCCCTCCGCGGTGGTCGACGGGCAGCTGTATGTCTTCCATCAGGGCCTCGGGGAAGACGGCCAGCTGTGGTATACCTCCACCGCCGACGGCGAGAACTGGGCCGGGGACACGCAGGTGAACCCCGTCGGCATGTCAGTCAGCCCCGCCGCGGTGGCCTGGATAGGAGTGTCCCTGCCGTAGTAGGGCTACGCGGCGCTCGTGCGGGGTGACCGCCAGCCGCCGAGCGTGCTTACCGGACGTGACGCCACCGGGCCAGGCTTACACCAGCCCGGTGCGCACGCCCCAGGCCGCGGCCGCGGCGCGGGAGGTGAGGCCGAGCTTGCGCAAGATGTTGGCCAGGTGCCGGTGGACGGTGTGCTTGCTAAGAAAAAGCCGCTGGGCGATGTCGGAGTTGCTCAGTCCCTGCGCGACGAGCTTGAGCACGTCCAGCTCGCGAGGCGTCAGCACCGTCACGGTTTCGTCTGACCCGGCTCCCCGCGGCGGCCCGGCCGCCGTGTCCTCGAGCTCGAGCGCGGCCAGCACCTGGGGCAGGCCGGCGGCGCGGCCCGCGGCGTATTCGGCCTCGAAGGCCTCGGCGCCCATCGCGCCGCGCAGCCGCTGGCGGTCCAGGCCCACCAGCCGGGCTTCCAGCGGCTGAAGGGTGTGGCCAAGGTCCGCCAGGGCCTGGTCGGCGGTGCCGTGCAGCCGGGCGGACCAGCCCGGGTCGGCCCCGCCGCGGCCGGCCAAGGCGAGGCCGAGCAGCGCGTAGGCGGTATGCCGCTTCATCGCCATGCGCCTGGCCAGGTCGAGCGATTCCGCGAACAAGGTCTCGGCCGCGCCCGGCGAGCCGCCGAGGTACTCTGCCAGGCCCAGGTTGAAGGTCCCGATGACGGCGCTACTGCGGGCGTCGAGCGCTCGGGCGATGTCGAGCGACTCGGCCAGGTGGTGGCGGGCGGCGTCCAGGTCGCCCGTCCACAGCTCGTAGTCGCTGAGGTTGTTGAGCGTCGTCCCCGCAAGGAGCCGGTCACCGGCCTGGCGGAACAGCCGCAGGGCCTCGGCATGGTCGCGGGCCGCACTCGCAGGCTCCCCCGCGACGGTCGTGGCGTACGCCCGGGCGGAAAGCAGGCGGCCGGTCAGGTGGGGTTCCCCGAGGTGGTGGGCCAGGCTCAGACCCTGCTCGATGAGCGGCAGCGCGGCGCCGGCCTGTCCCTGGCGCGCCACGACCCAGGCCCGGTCAGACAGCAACTCGGCGACCAGGCAGTCATCGTCGGCGGCCCGGGCGATGGCTAGCGCCTCCTTGCAGTAGTCCCCGGCGATCGCGTAATCGCCAGTGTGCTGGAGGAGGTGAGCCGCCGTGGCCAGCGCCCGGGCGCGCGGCAGCGTCGCCTCCTGGGCGGCCGGCATGTCCAGCAGCGTCCGCAGCACGCCGGCCCCTTCGGCGGGCCCGCGGACCAGCCAGTACACCCGCAGGGAGGCGGCCAGCCGTAGGCCCGGCTCGGGGTCCGGCTGGGCCTGGCTGAAGGCGATCGTGGCCCGCAGGTTGCCCAGGTCGGCGTCTAGCCGGTCCAGCCACTCGGCCTGGTCGTGTGCTATGAGGTGCGGGGCGGCCGCCTCGGCCAGGGCCAGGTAATAGTCGCGGTGCGCGGTCCGGGCCTTGTTTACCGCCGCCGCGTCCCGCGCGGCCAGCTGCCCGGCCGCATACTGCCGGACCGTCTCCAGCAGCCGGTAGCGGCCCACTCCGGCCCCGGCGTCCCCGAACTGGAGCAGGCTCTTGTCCACCAGCGCGATCACGTGCCCGGCCACCTCGGCGGCGGGCACGTCCGAACCCGCCGCGACCGCCTCGGCCGCCGCCAGGCCGAACCCCCCGGCGAAGACCGACAGGCGGGCCAGCACCGCCCGCTCGGAGCCGGTCAGCAGCTCCCACGACCAGTCGACCATGGCCCGCAGCGTCCGCTGCCGCGGCAGCCCGGCCCGCGACCCCCCGGTCAGCAGCGCAAAGCGCTCATCCAGCCGGGCTTCCAGCTCGTCCGCGGTCATCATCCGCAGCCGCGCCGCGGCCAGCTCAAGGGCCAGCGGGATGCCATCCAGCCGTCGGCAGATCCGCCCCAGCACCGCCGCGGCCGGCCCGTCCCAGGCCAGCACGGCCCCCTGCGCGGCGGCGCGGTCCTCGAACAGCCGCACCGCCTCGGCAGCCCGGACCGCCTCGGCGTCATCCCCGTCGGCCGGGACACTCATCGACGGGACCCGGTATACGCGCTCCCCGTCGATGCCCAGCGGCTCCCGGCTGGTGGCCAGCAGCGTCAGGTTCGGGCAGCCGCGCATCAGCACGTCGGCCAGCTTGGCGCACGCCCCGATCAGGTGCTCGCAGTTGTCCAGCAGCACCAGCAGGCGCTGCCCGCCCACCGCCTCGGCCACCGTATCCAGCACCGGGCGGCCCGGCTCCAGCCGGACGCCCATCACACCGGCCACGGTCACCGCCACCAGGTCCGGGTCGCCCAGCGGGGCCAGATCGGCGAACCACACCCCGTTCCCGGTGCCGTCGGCCAGCACGGCCGCCACCTGCAGCCCGAGCCGGGTCTTGCCCGCCCCGCCTGTCCCGGTCAGCGTGACCAGCCGCGACCCGCCGACCAGGGCGCGCACCTCGGCCAGCTCGGTCTCCCGGCCGATGAAACTGGAGACCGGCACCGGCAAGTTGGTCAGCAAGCCCCGGCTATCGGCCATGCGCGGCCAGGCCGGGCCGGAATGACAGCGTCTGCGTGGCCACCAGCCCCAGGCCCCTCATCGGAATTGACGCCAACCGCACCGGCCAGGAACCCACCGGCCTCCCCAATCGCGCGGCCACACCATCATACGCTCGCCGCCGCTCGAGGGAATGGTCGTCGGGATCGCGGTAGGTGAGGATCGGCGTGGCACGATACCCGTCACTGCGACCATGGATCGTTCGGCCGAAAAAAGACGTTACGGGCGCTTCGGGAATCAGCCAGACGCGGGACCTGCGGTAGCGCGACCATGGGATAACCGGTCGGTGACCGGCGCAAAAGAGGCCCCGGGCGGCTGCTCGTGCTGGGCGGCGGCGCCGTCGGCGTGGAGATGGCGCAGGCGTTCAACCGGCTCGGGTGTTGGGAGGTCGTGGTCCTGGAAGGCGCGGACCGGCTGCTCGCGCGGGAAGAACCGTTCGCCGGCGAGGAGCTGCGCGCCGTGTTCGAGGCCGAGGGCATCGCCGTGGTCACGGGCGCCCGGATGACTGCGGCCCGTCGGCTGGGTCGCGACGGCCGGTTGTGGCCAGCCTGGCCGACGGGCGGGAGTTCACCGGCGATGAGATCCTGGTCGCGGTCGGGCGCAGGCCCGCCACGGCCGACCTTGGCCTGGAGCACGTCGGGCTGGAGCCTGGGCGCCCGGTCGGCGTGGACCAGGCGCCGCGGGCGGTCGGCGTTCCCGGCGGGCGCCGCGGACGAACGCGCCCGGAGGCGCCGGATCGTCAGCTAAGGCTTCCACGGCGCGGCTGACGGCCATCATCCCGGCCTGGTCGGCCATGAAGCGGACAAAGGTCGCCTGCGCGATCTCTGACCAGATGATCCTCACCGGGAGCCGCCGAACACCTCAGCCATGAACTCGTCGTGCGACTTCAGGCCCGGCCGCCCGGCCGCCTTCCATGCCTCGTGCTCGGCGATGGCGGCGTCGATCTCGGCTTCCTCGACCTGCTCGGCGGATGCGCGGTCCCGCAGGGCCTTCAGCGTGTGGTACTCGTGCACCGGAACCACGACAGCCGTTTCGCCGCCGAGACGGATGACGTCGTGACTGTCCTGCGGAAATGCCCGTTTATCCGCCCCTTGTGCCCGCGCAGCGCGTCGCTTTCAGGGCCCGACGGACGCAGAATGATCCGCGACGCGGTGAGGGCGGGAAGGTTTTCCAGCGTGTGCACGTTGTCTGCGAGCCGCTGACGGACTATCTCCGGTACGAGCTGGGGTGGAGCTATCCGCCGAACGTCGAGGCCGGTGAGGAGGCGCGCTGCTGCCCCGAAGTGCGATACCATCGCTGGTATGGGCTGGGGGTGAGGCGGAACTCGAACCCGAAGTCCGGGACTGGCTGGAGGGACTGGATGACCAGCGGTGGGCGCAGGCGATGTTCCACCTGGACCTGCTGGAAGAACGTGGCGCGCTGCTGGGCGAGCCTTACACCCGGCAGTTGTCCGGCAAGCTACGGGAGCTGCGGTTCTACTGCGGCGGGCAGCGGGTGCGGATCTCCTACTGGATAGCGCCGGGACGGCGGATCATTCTGCTCACCGTGTTCACCAAGACGAAGATGCGCGAAACCGCCGAGATCGAGCGGGCGAAACAGGCGATGGCCCGCTGCCAGCGCGAGGGCCACACCCCAGACGCGGATGAGGAGGGATGACGATGAGCGAAACCGAGCCGCGGCGCACGAGTCTCGCCGAGGCACGGGCGGCCCGCATCGGGCGTCCTGGAGTGGCTGCTGCCTACGAGCAGGCCCGGCTGCGGCATGAGCTGGCTGAGGCGGTCCGCGTCCGGCGGGAGGAACTGGGCTGGTCTCAGCGTCAGCTGGCCGAACGGGCTGGGATGACCCAGCCCGGCATCGCCCGCTTCGAGGCCGGCGGCACCACCCCGACCCTGCCGCTGCTGGAACGCCTCGCCGCCGCGCTCGGCCTGACCCTGACCGTCAGCCTCGAACCCGCCCGGCGCCGCTCCGCCTGACCGCGCCCGATTCTGCCGGACTCGGCATATGCATCCCGCCCACCGCTGGCTGGGCCCGGCCGTCAGGGAGCAGCGCCCCGCCATCGTCGAACAGCACGACGCCGTTGCACAGCAGGCTCCACCGCTGTCCGGGATGGCTTGCCACGGCCCTGGCCGCGCTGCGGTCTGACGCCAGGGCATCCGGGCACCGCGGCCGGTGTCGGCATGCCTGCCTTCCTGCCTGGCGCGCGGGTGGTGGTTTTATCTTCGATCTGCCACGGCTCCTCCGGCAGCCGATGCTCCGCGGCACCTTGGTGCCGCCCCGGCCGGAGAGATTCCACCCGTGGTGAATCTTCGGCGGCAGCCGGTGGAATGGGTCGCCCTGGGCCAGCAGCAGCCAGGCCCGCCGGGCCGGAACGGGGTTGAGCAGGCCCGCCGGGCCTGGCGAGGCATGTCCGGCCTCGGTGATCGCCGCTAGCGCCCCCGCCGGATCGCCAGTGGCCTGCCGGATCCACGCCAGCGTGGCCAGGCCGCTGGCCAGCGGGGGGGTGTAGACGAACTGGCGGCACAGCGCGATGCCCTCGGTGGCGTGCCGCAGGGCGAGGTCGAGTTCGTCCCGCTGGTAGGCGATCTCGGCCAGCACCGCATAGCTCGGACCCGCGGCGGGCAGCGGCCGGCCGGACGTGACCAGGGCGTCCAGGGCCTGCAGGCGGGCGCGGAGCAGGCCGGCGAACAGGTGGTGATAGCGCCACCAGACGCGTACCTCATCCAGCGGGACCAGGAACAGACCCTCCCGTTCGGCCTGCTCGAGCAACCAGCCCCCGCCGAAACGCCCCAGCCCCAGAGCACGCTGGACTGGTGGCGGGAATTCGAGGCCCATGTCGAGGCCGCCGGCCGGGCCCTCGCGCGCCAGGAGCAGGCCGCCATCGAAGCTTGCCACCAGTGGCCCCCAGCCCGCCACCCGCCGGTCCAACCCGAAGCCGGGCACGCACCCCAACCCCGGAACTCCACACCCGAACAGCCGGAGGTTCCCGAGCCAGAGCCTGACCGTCACGGCGAGCGCACAGCACGACTGCATGAGCTGCAGGCACGGGCAAACGAGGCGGCGGCTCGGATTGAGGCGCAGCGGGCAGAGCTGAACGCCAGCAGTGAATACACCGCGCGGATGGAGCGCGAGGCCCACGCCGAGCCAGAAGCAGACTGGCAGGCCGAAGCACCCGATGAGATCGAGATGGAGCTGCAGTAGATCAGACCGCGCCAGCCCGGCATCACGCCCGGCCCGGGCGGCGACGAGCTGATGTCCCGGTGACGGCCGCGATCGCCAAGGTGTTCTTCGACGCGACGGACGTGCGCATGACACACCCCCTCTCAAACGCGAGCGCGTGCGCTGCCCTCAGGGCTGCGGACGGCATCTGAGATCGGGAAACGTCGTGCTGGCCAGCTGGTGTCGCAGGCCGCCGCGCTCGGGGTCAGCTGCCTTCCCTTCTGCCGAGTGCCCGGCTGCCCGTCAGTGCTGCCAGACAGGCCTATGGGGCGAGTTGACGAGGACCGATACTTCAAAGAGGTCGATGGGTACGGTGACGCGGACCGTCATCCACCTCGCACCATTTAGTGAGAGCGCATCGCCGTCGGCAGCGTGGGCGCCGTTGATGGTCGCGGCCCCGCCGGTCAGGTAGGCCAGCGTGAAGCGGCCGGAGCCGAGGTCCAGGTCGGTGCTCGACCCGGCCCGGGCTGTGATGCGGCGGAAGGACAGTCCTGCGGTGCGCGCCCGGATCGGGCCGGCGCCGCCGATGAGGTCGGTGACGAGCGCGTCGCCGGCCGGGCGCGCGGTGAATGACGCGGCCGGGTGGTGGGTGTGGGAGGGCCGTCGCCGGATCGCGGCGTCGTAGCCGGGGTCAAACCAGATCGAGAGCACCCGGGCCCCGGCAGCGGCGAGCTCGCTGTGGCCGATCCCGGAGCCGGATCGGATGATCTCGGCGTCACCCGCGTGCAGGTCCACCCATTGGCCGGTCACCCCGTCGTAGTGGCTGGCGCTGCCGTTCAGGATGAACGACACGATCTCCAGGCCCTCGTGGTGGTGCAGTCCGGATTCGAAGTCGTGCGGGAAGCGGGTGTCCGACCAGTAGAACACCGGCCCTGCGGGCTGCCCGTCTGAGGTGTAGCCACCCACGACCGGCGTGCCCGGGAGCATCAGGCCCTGGAGCCGTCGCGGTGCGGTCCGGGGGAGGACTGTCGCCGCCGGTGTCGTCCGGTCATGAATGGTGACGGGGTTCACCTGGTTCTCCTGGCTCGTTCATGTCGCGGAGTTGCCGCGGGTCGAACGGCGGGGGGACCTGCTCGAAGCCGCGCTGGTGGACCTGGCGCCACCAATCGGCGCCGTCGAGGGTGCCAGATTCGATGTCGCGTATCAGGGACCGGACGTAGTCGATTTCGGCGGTGCGCAGGCGGTCCCGGTACTCGTCGTCCACCAGGAACAGGCGGGGCAGACCGCGCTTGTGCACCAGTTCCCGGGTGGCGGCCGCTTGCGCGTCCTCGATGTCGAGGTGCTGGAGCCGCTGCCTGAGCAGGTTGACGGCCTGCTCAGGCGAGAGGGCGGGCAGGAAGGACAGCGCGGCGACGAACTGCGGGTATTCGGTGGCCGGGGTGGCGATCAGGTCGGCGAGCCAGTCGCTGACCTCAGTCCGCCCGGCGCCGGTCAGCTGGTAGATGGTCCGCTCGGGCGCCCGGCCGGGGCGCTCGGTCTGGACCGGCTCGATCAGCCCCCGCTTGCGCAAGGACTCCACCACCGCGTACAGGGCGCCGTAGTTGAGCTTGACGCTGCGCTCTTTGAACCGCTGGCGCAAGGTGGTCGCGACCTCATACGGGTGCATGGGCCGTTCGAGCAGGCAGTACAGCACGGCCAGGGCCAGCGGGTTGTTCCGGTTACGCGCCATGATGTTCCTTCCAGAGTACTTTTAGTAGAGTACTTCTGCAAAAGGCATGGTTCAAGTGGATCTCACCGTCTCGCAACAGGCGCTCCCCCGGAGTCAATTCGTCGGCCGCCCGGCCTCATATCCACAGACCGGCGACCGGAACGGCCCGGGCCTGGTCACGTCTCCGCCGGGATATCTGGCACCGGGCGGGGGTAGCTCCGGCGGCCGCGGATGTAGCGGGGCTGCACCCGGATCAGGTGCGTCGTGTCGGCCCCGGGCCATGGGTCGGCCCCCGCGTCGATGATGGACGCGTGCTCGGCCTCGCCGTCCACGTGATGTGCCGACCCGACCACCAGCACGGCCCATCCCCATTGCGCGACCGGGTCGATCTGGTCGACCTCGAAGGCCACCTGGTAGTCGGCGTGAGCGATGCCAGTACGCAGGTCATCTTCGGTGAACGTGCCCTGGAGCGTGTGGAAGATGACCGAACCTTCATGCAGCCGGTACTCGACCGGCAGCACCGTCGGGCCCTCCCGGCCGGTGTAAGCCAGGCGCCCCACCCGCCCGGCGGAGAGCATCCGCAGGCATTCGGCCTCACTCAGGCTTTCGATCACGCGCTGCCCGGGCGCTCCTGGCGGACTAGATGGCGCGGAACCGCGGCGGGTCATGGAATCGTGTGACATCGTCTCTCACCTGACTTTCTGCTTGAACTGAGTTAAAGGCGTCGCCGCGGGCTGAGGATTTCCAGGGCGACGCGGAGGATGAGCGTGATGGCGAGGAACAGGCCGGTGTAGCCGAGCAGCTGGAGCACCGTGATGCCGCTGGCGATACGGGGTGAGCGGGGAGCGAGCAGGAGGACGACCGAGATCACGCCGAGCGCGGATCCCAGCAGGCCCAGGACGGCGCGGTTGACCAGGGTGGTGAGAACCGAGACGTCGTTCGGGTCGCTGAACAGCCGCAGGCTGGTGGTGAAGCGCCCCTCGGCGAGCGCGGCGGTAATCCGGTCGGCACGGCGCGGTAGCTTGCGCAGCATCGGCAGCAAGGTGAGCAGCTCGCCGGCCGCGGCGTCGCGCAGTGAGGCGGGGGTGAGCTGGTCCCCGGCGAACTGCCGGGCGAGGGCCTGCGATTCGGCGGCGGGGTCGAAGCCGGGGGCCAGGGAGCGCAGGGTGCCGTCGAGGATGATCAGGGCGCGGAAGACGGTGCCGAGGGCCGGGGGGAAGGCGATGCCGGCCTGGCCGAGCATGGCCAGCAGGTCGCGGATGAGGGCGGCGTCCGGGGTCATGCCGGGGCCGAGGTGGCGGGTCATGAAGGCCGCGAGCATCTGCTCTAGCGCGTTCTCGTCGCCGGGCCGGCTGACGGCGAGCTCGGTGACCGCCTCATACAGCTCGGCGGGGTCGCGGCGGGCCATCGCGACCAGCAGCCGCTGCAGCGCGGCCTGCTGGCTGATGTCAAGCCGGCCGACCGATCCGAAGTCGATCAGGGCGAGCTGCCCGGACGGCAGAACCAGGATGTTGCCGGGGTGGGGGTCGGCGTGGAAGGCGCCCTGGACCAGGATCTGCCGGAGCAGGTCGCGCAGCAGCCCGCGGGCCAGGGCGTGCCGGTCGGCGCCGAGGCTGTCCAGCTGGGGGCCGGCGTCGCGGATGCTGACACCGTCGAACCGCTCGAGCACCAGGAGCCGGCGGGTCGAGATGTCAGTGTGCACGGCGGGGATGAGCACCGTGGCGTCGGGCGGGGCTGCGGCAGCGATCACCGCGATGTTGCGGGCCTCGATGCGGAAGTCCAGCTCCTCGGCCAGGGCGTCGGCGAAGCCGCTGGCCAGCTCACTGACGTGGTAGGCGCGAGCCAGCTCGGCCTGGGATTCGGCGCGGCGAGTCAGCCGGCGGATCATGTCCAAGTCCCGAGTGACCAGCTGGTCGATCCCGGGCCGCTGCACCTTCAGGATGACCGCGGTGCCGCCGGTGCGCCAGGCCGCGTGCGCTTGCGCAAGCGACGCGCTGGCCAGCGGCTCGGGATCGACGCTCTTGAACACCTCGCCGGGGTCTTGGCCGAGTTCTTCGGCCAGCAGGGCCTGGATGGCCGGCCACGGCGCGGGGGGCACCCGGTCTTGCAGCTTGGCCAGCTCGGCGGTCACCGGCGGGGGCAGCAGGTCGGTCCGGGTGGACAGCATTTGGCCGAGCTTGACGAAGATCGGGCCGGCCTCTTCCAGCGCCGGCCGCAGCCGGCGGGCCAGCTGGGCGGGATCGGCCCGCCCAATGGCCGGGGTCGCGAGCCCGTGCCGGGCCGCGATCTTCGTCAGCTGCGCGGACCGGCGGGTGCTTTGCCCCATCCGGCGCAGCGCCCGCCACGGGTGCGGCAGGCCACCAGGCACCAGATCGTGGCGCGAGGGCCGGGCCAGCAGCTCGGCCAGCACCATCACCACCATCATCGCCACCACTGCGGCCAGCACCCCCGCCCCCACCACCTGCGGAGTGACGTGGTTCCGGTCGCGCGCGTACACCAGGTACCCGAACACGACACCAGCCGCCACCCCGGCCAGCCCGGCTAGCACCGTGCGGACCAGCGGCAGCCGCACCCCCAGCAGCCGGCCCCCCACCGCGGCCAGCAGCACCACCAGCACGATGATCTCGATGACGGCGACCATAACCCTGTCCTCCTGCCCTGCCGCACTGACACCGGTTCCACCGCAGCTGTGCCCGGCTTATCGCTGGGCCGGGCGGCCGGCGATATACACGATGGACAGGTAGCACAGCAGGGCCACGGCCCAGGCCAGCGCCAGCAGCAGGATGGCCATGGCGTAGGACGGTCGGCTGAGGCCGGTCAGGCTCGCGGCGCGGGAGCGGGCGGGCGGTGCGAGGTGGTTTTCCCGGGTGGTCATCATCTTGTCCTTTCCGGGGAATCGGTCGTGCTGCGGGCGGTCCGCGCGGTTGCCTGTGACCGGAGCGGGCTGGCCGCCGGCCGGGCGGGGGCCGGTCCCAGGCTGAGGGGCGAGCCTCGGACCGGCCTCGCGGCTGGTCAGCCGCCCGCGGTGCTGGCGGCTGAGGTGTCCCGGGCGGCGGGCGCGGCCTGGTCGGGCGGGGCGGGGCGGGCCAGCGGCCCGGAGCGCATCAGCGCGCCGCAGATGACCGCGCCGGCCCCGAAGATCGCCGCGGTCCACCAGAACGCGACCGTGTAGCCATGCAGCGCGGCCGCCGCGAGCTGGTGCGGGCCGGGCCGGCCGCGGACGTTGGCCGCGATCCAGGTGGCGATGGCGCTGGCGAAGATGGTGTTCAGCAGCGAGGTGCCGATCGAGCCGCCGAGCTGGTTGCCGGTGGTGACGGTGGCCGAGGCCACGCCGGTGTCCCGGGGCGGGACCCCCGCGGTGCCGGTGTCGGCGGAGGGAGCGAAGATGAACCCCAGCCCGGCCCCGATCAGCAGCACCGAGGGCAGGATGTAGCCGGGGTAGCCAGAGTGCGGTCCCAGCCGGGTCAGCAGGGCGGCCGAGGTGCCGCCGAGCAGCATGCCGGCGGCGATCAGCGGCCGCGGCCCGGTCCGCGGCATCAGCCCGACGTTGGCCAGCTGGCCCACCACCACGACCATGGCGACCATGGGCAGGAACGCCAGCCCGGTGATGACCGGGGAGTAGCCCAGGTTCTGCTGCATGTAGTAGTTCAGGAACAGCAGGATCCCGAACATGCCCGCCCCGGCGAACAGCATCGCCAGGTAGGCCCCGGCCCGGTTGCGGTCGGCCACGATCCGCAGCG
>Ga0335069_10000650_pt1 | contig 56763 bp, 49 predicted proteins | sample Lox_Sample_11_FD_206714 | JGI IMG/M metagenome (GOLD analysis project Ga0335069, IMG submission 206714) | Soil microbial communities from Loxahatchee National Wildlife Refuge, Florida, United States - Lox_Sample_1.1 | ecosystem: Environmental > Terrestrial > Soil > Wetlands | place: USA... | reverse complement strand
TCATCCTGAGTGTCTCATAGGCTTCCGGTCGACTGAAGGTGGTGAGACTCTCGCCCCTGCTGTCGCCCCGGCGCAGGCGGGGGTCCGGTTTCAGGCGACCGGGTTCCCGTCCGCGCGGGAACGAGGGCAAAGGCACGCTCTTCGCGAGAGTGCAGCCGGCCGTAACTGGCATTGTTCTCAGCAACATCGTAGGGTACGACGCGTAAGTTCCTTATTTTTCATCAACATCGTAGCTATTGCCAACATGTCGCTTTTTAAGTCTATTCTTTTCATCGACATCGTAGGAGTTACCGAATGTTTTTTTTCGCGGCCACCAGGGTCGCTGAAAGCTATCCTATTTGCCTTCAACAGCTTAACTTTCAGTAATCTTGCCCGAATTGGTCGTAAGTGCCCGTGTTTCATAAACATCGTAGGGTAGCAGCGACGTGGCCTGAGCGTCCCGCCCGCCGCATCCCGGGAAAACGCTTCAAGCGTATATCATTATGGTAAATATGTCAAGACTAATAACGTGTACCTTCAAGGTACGAGCGCCAGCGCCCCTTTCCGCAGTTCGGGATTCTGCGTCTCGTCCGGGATTCGAACCGCGACAAGCCTCCGGTTTTACCGGCGGCATCGGTGCAGTCTGCCGGACGTGGCGCCTACATACAGAGCGAGGCATGCGCCACCCACGAATCTGTAGCGCGGTCAGGCGGTTCAATATCCGCCGCTCTTAATCCGGCATCACCCAAGGCAGGAGCCAGAGGTCAGGAGACAGGAGAACCGATGGGCAGGTCAACCGTCTCCTGACGGGCGCAAAACCTCGGACATGGGAAAGCACGACCGCGCTACAAAGGCGGCCGGCAGGCCAAACTGTTCCCTATTCCCTGTGCCCTGCGTCTCGCCCCTACCTCCCCGGCAGCGGCTGGTCCGTTAGGGGCACGGTGCCCGAGATTTCTCGCTTCCGCGCCGTGCATCTAGAAGTTGGGCACCGATATTCCTGAGCACGCCAGGCGAGTTTGGCATCCCATAAGTGAGGGCCGTGCGGTGTCGAAGAACGCGCGGCAATGCCCGCGGCCCCCCGCAGCCCTTATGCCGCTTAGCCTCAGGGAGGAAATATGGCTCGTATTCTGCGAAGTCTCCAGCGCTTGTTGATGGCGGCCGTGTTCACGTTCGCGCTGGTTCCTTCGTACGCCCAGTCGGCCAATCCGGCTTCTGGCCCGGACCTGCTGCACCAGATCAACGCTTCCGTAGAGTTGCTGACTCAACGCGTTTCACCGGCGGTCGTACAGGTTCTGGTGACCGGGTATGCTCCGGTTGAACAACACGATCGCACGGACACCGCTTTGATTGGCAAACAGCGCAAGCTGGGCTCCGGCGTGATTGTCGATTCGGCCGGTTACATCATGACCAACGCGCACGTTGTGGAAGGAGCGGAAAGAGTACAGGTCGTACTGTCTTCGCCGGGAGCGACGGCGTCACCGGCACAGGCGATCGCCGCCCGGCCTACCACGATGGCGGCGCGCGTACTGGGCGCCAACGCAGACACGGACCTTGCCCTGCTCAAAATCGAGGCGCGCGGCCTGCCATCGCTGTCGTTCGGTAGTTACCGGGAATCGCGTCAGGGTGAGTTGGTGTTTGCCTTCGGCAGCCCGGAGGGGCTGGGTAATTCAGTAACGATGGGAGTGATCAGCTCCGTCGCGCGCCAGCCCGACCCTGACAACCCTATGGTCTACATCCAGACCGACGCACCCATCAATCCCGGCAACAGCGGCGGTCCGCTGGTGGACATTGAGGGGCGGCTCGTGGGGATCAACACCTTCATCTTCACGCAGGGCGGCGGGAACGAAGGCCTGGGCTTTGCGATCCCGAGCCGCGTTGTGTATTACGTCTTCGAGCAACTGCGCGACCACGGTCACGTTCACCGGGGCGAAATCGGCGTCAACTTGCAGAATATTACGCCCACGCTGGCGGCCGGGCTCGGATTGCACCAAGCCTACGGCGTCATCATCTCCGACGTCCAGCCGGGAGGTCCCGCCGACGGGGCGGGTCTCCGAGTTGGTGACGTTGTGCTGACCGTTAACGGCCGCACCGTGACCAGTCTGCCGCAGTTCGAGGCAAGCTATATGCTGCGTGTGAATCCCGCCCCGCTTTCGGTTGAAGTCCTGCGTGGCACGGAACGAATTCCGCTACGCATCCCGGTCGCGGAACATCGGGACGAGATGGAACGGTTGGCGGACACACTGGACCCGCATGAGAATCTCGTGCCGAGGCTTGGTATCCTCGGTGTTCAAATCGACCAGCACATTTCCGAAACACTCCCCAGCCTCCGCATCGGTTCCGGCGTCATCGTAGCGGCGCGGACCACCTGGGCATCCAATATTGATCTGGGACTGGAAACGGGGGATGTCATTCACGCAATCAACGGCGTTCCGGTGATAACCCTGGAGGCGTTACGGGCGTCAATCTTGCGCCTGCAGCCGGGAGATCCCCTTGTGCTCCAGGTCGAGCGCGCGGGCCGGTTGCAGTTTGTGGCTGTCGAAATGGAGTGACGCTGTTTGCCGCGGGGGGCCCGCTTCACTTCCCCGAAGGAGGGTGTTGATAGCGTTCTTCAATAGATTTGATCTTCCCAACGCGGCGGATGTGGCGCTCCTCGTTGGAAAAAGTGGCTTGGAGAAAACTGCGCACCAGTTCTTTGGCGAGTTCCGGGCCAATGATCCGTGAACCCAGAACCAGCACATTCATGGTGTCGTGTTCGACGCCCTGGTGTGCAGAGTAGGTGTCGTGGCAGAGGCCGGCGCGGATGCCGGGAATCTTGTTTGCCGCCACGGAGGCTCCCACGCCGCTGCCGCAGATCAGTACACCGCGCTCGGCGCGACCGTCGAGCACTGCCCGCGCCAGCGACTCCGCATAATCGGGGTAGTCGACGGGCGCGGTGCTTGTCGTGCCCACGTCCAGCACCTCGTGGCCTGATTGCCGGATGTGCTCGGCCAGGACATTCTTCAGCTCGTAGCCCGCGTGATCAGAGCCGATGACGATCTTCATGAAGGTTTCTCCTTGTGGTGCCGTGTCCCCCGGGTACTGCGCGTCGAATCACGCCCGCGGGACGCGCTCTACGAACTGCCGATCAGAATACCCGTGAGGAAAACCAGTACACCGCCGACCACCACCTGGAACGCCGCCGAGAGAAAAGGCGTGTCCATGTAACGATGGCGGACATAGCTGATAGCCGCAAGCTCTACCGCCACGACCGCCACCGCCGCGGTCATGGCGAGGCGGAAGTCCCGAATCAGAAATGGCAGGGTATGCCCGATGCCTCCCGCCGCAGTCATCAACCCGCAGATGATGCCACGCACGACGGGGCGCCCGCGCCCGGTAAGCGACCCATCGTCGGACAGGGCCTCGGCGAATCCCATGGAGATGCCAGCTCCTATCGATGCCGCGAGGCCCACCAGAAAGGCGTCGGAGCTGCTGCGCGTGGCAAAGGCCGCCGCGAAGACCGGCGCCAGGGTCGAGACCGAACCATCCATCAGCCCGGCGAGACCCGGCTGGATGATCTGTAGGACAAACAGGCGGCGTTGTACCGCTTCTTCCTGGGCGCGCACGTCCGGTGTTAGGTGTTTCTCTTCCAGCGACTCCGCCAAGGCCGAATGCTGGCGTTCGACCTCGGCGAGGTCTCCCAACAGCTTCCGTATCGAGGCATCTGTCACTCTCTCGATCGCACGTTCGTAGAAGCGGCGGGTCTCAAGCTCCATGATCTCCGCTTGCTTGCGCACCGCGTCAATGCCGAGTGGCCGCACCAGCCAGATGGGTTTGCGGTCGATAAATCCCTTAACGTCCTGGCGGCGAATCAGAGGAATGTGCTCGCCGAAGCGCTGCCGGTAAGTTTCGATCAGGCTGCGGCGATGTCCGGTTTCCTGTGCTTGCATTTCTTCAAACATCTTGGCGGTGGCGGGGTAAGTCTCGCGGAGGCCGTCCACAAAATCGCCGTAGACGCGGGCGTCCTCTTCTTCGAGGGTGATTGCCAGGGCGAGGATTTCGCGTTCGGTGAGGTCCTTGAACTTTTTTGCCATGGGAAGTTTATTCCTTGGGACTTCGATCTTCCAGCCTGCACCCGCGCGGAGCTGCGGATGATCGCCGTAGGGGCGCACGGCCGTGCGCCCCTACATGCGTTTAGCTCACCGTCCGCTTGCCGGCTTTTCGCGCCGCATACTGCTGCTCGATCCAGGCATACGTCTTGGCCAGGCCGTCGCGCAAGGGTGTCCGTGGCTCCCAGCGAAGAATCCGCTCGATCATGGTGTTGTCGCTATTACGCCCGGCGACGCCGCGCGGGGCGGTCGGGTCATATTGGCGGCGTAACTTTGTGCCGCCGATCCCTTCGACCAGGTCCACCAACTGGTTAACACTGACGAGTTCGCTGGACCCCAGGTTAATAGGCGTCGCGATCAGGTCTTCGCAGTGCGTAATCATGTCGATGCCCTTGACGCAGTCGTCAATGTACATGAAGCTGCGCGTGGCCGTGCCGTCGCCCCATATGGTAATGTCGCCGATTCCCTGGTCCTTGGCTTCAATGACCTTGCGGCAAATTGCCGCCGGAGCCTTCTCGCGCCCCCCGTCCCACGTTCCCCAGGGACCGTAGACGTTATGGAACCGTGCGATGAAGGTTTTCATCCCACGCTCTGCCCAGTACTCCTGGCAGACCATTTCGGAAAAGAGTTTTTCCCATCCATAGCCACGTTCGGCCATGGCGGGATAAGCGTCCGATTCCTTCAGCGCGCGGACGTTGGGGTCCGCTTGCAACTGCGTGTTGTACGCGCAGGCCGAGGAAGAATAGAAATAGCGCTGGGCTCCGGCCCGGCAAGCGGCTTCCACGAAATGCGTATTGATCAACACGCTGCGCAGGCACTCAATGCGGAAGCGCTCGATGAAGCCCATGCCGCCCATGTCCGCGGCAAGGTCGTACACTTCCCAAGCGCCCTCGCAGGCGCGAACGCAGTTGGCCTCGCTGCTCAGGTCCAGACAGAGGCTCTCCACGCCCGGCACGCGCTGGTACCATTCGGGCAACGGCTTCTTGTCGATGGCGCGAATCCGTGTGAAACCGCGCTCGTGGAAATAGCGTGCGAGCGAGCCTCCAATGAATCCTCCCGCTCCTCCGATTACAATCAAACCGTTCTTGTCGAGCGTCTGACTGCTGTCGGCAGATGTGTGCTTCGACATTATTCCCTCCCTGGTCAGGAATGATCTGAACGAATGGAAATCATAGCAGATAATCATCTGCAGGGGGGCAGGGGAGAGTTGTCCGAGCGGCGTTGCCCTGACAGGGGAGAGGCGTTCGGGGAGCGGCAGGAGGAGACGAAGGGAAAAACTCCGCAGGGGTACGCGAGCGCACCCCTGCAGCATCGAGAACATTCTTGCGCCGAGACGCAAGGTTCTTACCGAGTAGGAACTTTGCTCAACCGTTTGGGACCGGCTTCGAGCACCCGCTCTGGGCAGCCGTGCATCATCAGCTTGAAGTTGTCAATAAAGCGCGCTGCCAGGGCGTCGTACTTCTTGTAGTACTCCTCGCGGCTGGGCCAGGTGTTGGCGGGATCGAGAATGTCCGAGGGCACGCCGTCGCACTTCTTCGGCACGTCGAACCCGAAAACGGGATCTTTCTGATACTCCACTTTCTGGAGCTTCCCGTTCAGCGCGGCGCTCAGCAGAGCCCGCGTGTGGTGGATGCTGATCCGCTTGCCCACTCCGAACGGCCCGCCTGTCCAGCCGGTATTGACCAGCCAGACGTTTGCCTGGTGCTTGACGATCTTCTGCTTCAGCAGTTCCGCATAAGCGTACGGCTGATGCACCATGAAAGGACCGCCGAAGCAGGTGCTGAAGGTGATCTGCGGTTCAATGCCCAGGCCGACTTCCGTCCCCGCGATCTTGCTCGTGTACCCGGAGATGAAGTGGTAGATCGCCTGGTCGGGACTGAGCCGGGCAATGGGCGGCATTACCCCGGAAGCGTCGCAGGTCAGGAAAATAACGTTCTTGGGATGCCCGGAGCGCTTGTCAGGGTGGTGATTCTCGATGAACTCGAGCGGATAGGCGGCCCGCGTGTTTTCCGTAATCGAGTCGTCGTTCAGATCGATAAGGCGTGTAGTGGGGTCGAAAACCACATTCTCCAAAACCGTCCCAAAACGGCGGGTCGTTGAGTAGATTTGCGGTTCCGCGTCCTGTGACAGACGGATGACCTTGGCGTAACAGCCGCCCTCGAAATTGAAAATCCCGTTGTCACTCCAACCATGCTCGTCGTCACCGATCAGATGACGCTTGGGGTCAGCGGACAGCGTGGTCTTGCCTGTGCCGGAAAGGCCGAAGAAGATGGCCACGTCGCCGTCGGGGCCGACGTTCGCCGAGCAGTGCATGGACAGCACACCTTGAAGAGGGAGAAGAAAATTAAGTACGGTAAAAATCGTCTTCTTGATTTCGCCGGCATAGTCGGTGCCGCCGATGATGGCAATGCGCTCGCGGAAGTTGAGGATAATGAAGGTGTCGGTGCGAGTGCCGTCCACCATGGGCGACGCGTGGAAGCCAGGGACGGCGATGACCGTAAACTCGGGCACGTGCTTCTTCAGTTGGTCCTGATTGCGGATCTTCACGAACAACGTGCGCGCAAACAGGCTGTGCCACGCCTTCTGAGTGATGATGCGGATGGGTAGTGAATAGTCGGGATCGGCGCCGCCGTAGCAATCCTGTACGAAAACGTCCCGCCCCTGCAAATAGCCCTGGAGACGCGTCAGCAGAGTACTGAAATTCTCGCTGGTAAAGGGCCGGTTGTACGTCCCCCACCAGACGTGCTCTTCCGTCGAGGGCTCGCGCACCACGAACTTGTCGGCCGCCGAGCGCGCTGTGTGCTTGCCCGTGTCCACCAGCACCGGACCGTTATGGACCACGCGCCCCTCGGAGCGGAAGATGACTTCCTCGTAAAGGGCCGCCGTGGACAGGTTCCAATAAACACGGCGCAGGTTCACCAGTCCGTGGTTTACCAGGCCGTAGTCACTTGCCAGAAGCCCAGCTTCTTTGGAAGCTGGTGAATTGACGTCGAGGTAGATGTTCATAGCCAGTCCCTCACCAGCTTACGGTCGCCGAGGTAAAGCTCGTTGGCCGAGTTGGGATCAAGCGCCCACTGGATGCGCTCGAGTCCTTCCGTGATGTCCTTCATCGTGCCGCAATAGCTCAGGCGCAAGTGGCCTTCAAACCCAAATTCTTTGCCGGGGACGGTCACTACCCGGACCTTTTGAAGCAGGAAATTCGCCAGCTTCTGAGAATCCTTCATGTATGCACTGAAGTCGGGGAAGCAGTAGAAGGTGCCGTCGGACTTCGCTACCTTCACGCCGGGAATTGCTTGCAGACGTTCCACCATCACGTTGCGATGGTTCTCAAGTGTGACGCGCAGGCTCTCCACGGAGGATTGCACCCCGTTCAGCGCTCCGACTGCTGCCCATTGCGAGGGGGCTGAGGGGCCGGATGTCTGCTGTGACTGGATGTTGCCCATGGCCTCCGCTAATTCGCGATTGGCGATGGCCCAGCCAATGCGGAAACCGGTCATGGCATACGTTTTCGACACGCCATTGATGATGACGAGTTTGGATTGTTCCAGCGGTGCCTGCATGAAGTCGTAGCTGATCGGAGCGGACTTGCCATCGAAAACCAGACGGTTGTAAATGTCGTCCATGATCAGGTATATGCTCTTCTTCTCGCAGAACTCCACCATCTCGGCGATGAAGTCGCGCGAGTACATTGCCCCAGAGGGATTGTTGGGGCTGTTCAGGATAATAGCCTTGGTGTATGAACCTACAGCTTCCGAGATTTCACGCACCGTGGGATAAAACGTGCCGTCCTCAGGCGTCACCACCACAGGTACGCCGCCCGCCAGCTTGACCATCTCCGGGTAACTCACCCAGTAAGGAGCGGGGAAAATCACTTCCTCCTTGGGGTCCAGAATGGCGTGCAGCAGAACCATGAGGGCTTGCTTGGCCCCTCCCGAGACGATCACGTTGTCCGCTGACACGAGCTTGTGGTAGTGCTCCTCGGTATAGCGGATGATGGCTTTCTTCAACGCGGGAATGCCATCGGGCGGCGTGTAGCGCACTTCACCGGTGTTTAGCAACGAAGTGCAGTTAATCACCGCGTCGATCGGCGCCTTGCTTTTGGGTTCACCTCCGCCCAGGTGAATTACGGGTTCGCCCTTTTCCCTGAGTAGTGCGGCGGTTTCGTTCAGTTTCAGGGTGGGCGATTCACAGATTGATCTTGCTAGTTGGCTCAGACTCATAGCATCTGGTTCCTTCCCTTAATGAATTTCCGAGCAACTTTATGACACCACATTCCGAGACTTTGTGCTAACAAAGTCTTTTTATAGGAGATATAAGGAATTCTGAGGAGGACATAAAGTCTCCTGCATTCAGAACTCCCTACGCTGAAACGACCGCGTTTAGCCCAAAACGCGAGGCGCGGCCGCCACTCAGATACTACCCGGTTAGGCTATGCGGAGAAGCAGATGCCCACACAGATACTACGTACAACGAGCGTCCTCAGGCAGAGCGTACCGGTGAATGCCGTTGGACACTTCACAATTCTTTCCGCGAAAGCCACAATCTTCCCCTCTCCTGCTACGAGCGCAGGAACTCGCTTCCGCTGAACTCGAATTGCGGCGACGATAGACACTGATTTTAACAGGGCGCGCATGTACCACAAAGGGCTTTTTCTCGGACCAGAAAGAGCCCCGCGAGCGAGCGGCACGTTCCCAGTTTTCTGGTTGCCGCCGTGGTGTGCAAGTGCGGCCGAGCGGCCCCGCTCGAGACGGGCGGGCCTCCGAAGCGCTGTCACTCGGGAATGGCAGCGTAAGTGCTTCAAAAGCTTGGCGGTACGGTGATTTCAAGGAGATCTGCGAATGTCATACGACGCGGTGAAGCAAGCGGACTGGGAGATATCGGAGGCGGCGGAGCGAGGGATGCCGAGTCCGCGCGAATGGCAGGAAAGACTGGGACTGCAACAAGATGAAGTGATTCCGATGGGGCGGTTGGCGAAGCTGAATTTCCTGAAGATCGTGGAGAGACTGCAAGGCCGTCCGGACGGCAAGTACATTGAAGTTACTGCGATAACGCCCACGCCGCTAGGTGAGGGAAAAAGCACAACTTCGCTAGGTTTGATCGAGGGGTTGGGAAAGCGTGGGAAGAACGTGGGTGGGTGTCTGCGTCAACCCTCGGGCGGTCCCACGATGAATGTGAAGGGCACGGCGGCGGGTGGCGGGAATGCTTTGTTGATTCCGATGACGGAGTTTTCGCTGGGGCTGACGGGTGACATCAACGACATCGCGAATGCTCACAACCTGGCGATGGTGGCGCTCACGGCCCGCATGCAGCATGAGCGGAATTACAACGATGCCGAGTTGCAGAAGCACAGCATCCCGCGGCGGTTGGACGTTGACCCGACGCGCGTCGAGATGGGCTTTGTAATGGATTTCTGTGCACAGGCGCTGCGCAACATCATCATCGGTATCGGCGGGCGGCAAGACGGTTACATGATGCCGTCGAAGTTTGCGATTACGGTCAGTTCGGAGCTGATGGCGATACTGGCCATCGTGCGGGACCTGGCAGACCTGCGGAAGCGGTTGGGCGAGATCACCGTGGCGTACGACAAGCAGGGGAAGCCGGTGACGACGGGCGATCTGGAAGTTGCCGGGGCGATGGCGGCGTGGATGCGGAACACGATCAACCCGACGCTGTGCAGCACGGCCGAATATCAGCCCTGTATGGTGCACGCGGGGCCGTTTGCCAATATTGCGGTGGGGCAGTCGTCGATCATTGGGGACCGGCTGGGCCTGAAGATGTTTGATTATCACGTCACGGAGAGCGGCTTCGCGGCGGACATCGGGTTTGAGAAATTCTGGAACGTGAAGTGCCGCTGCAGCGGCCTGAAGCCGAACGTTTCGGTCTTGACCACCACCGTGCGGGCTCTTAAGATGCACGGCGGCGGGCCGCGCGTAGTGCCAGGTCTGCCGTTGGCCGAGGAGTACGCGAAGGAGAATCTGGGGTTGCTGGAGCAGGGCCTGCCGAACCTCCTGCATCACCTGAGTGTCATTCGCCGGTCGGGGATCAACCCGGTAGTGTGCATAAACTGCTTCCACACGGACACGCCGGAAGAGATCAGGCTGATCCGGCGGGCGGTGGAAGCGACGGGGGCGCGTTGCGCAGCTTCTGAGCACTGGGCGAAGGGCGGCGAAGGAGCGCTGGAACTGGCAGACGCGGTGCTGGATGCCTGCCGGGAGGAAGTGAACTTCCAGTATCTCTATCCGCTGGAAATGAAGCTGCGCGACCGGGTGGAGAAGATCGCGCGGGAGATTTACGGAGCGGACGGAGTGGCGTGGGCGCCCGAGGCGGAGGCAAAGTGCAAGCAGTTCGACGCCGACCCGAAGTTCCGGGATTATGCGACGATGATGGTGAAGACACACCTGAGCCTGAGCCACGATCCCACGCTCAAGGGAGTACCGAAGGGTTGGGTGTTGCCGATCCGCGACGTGCTGGTGTATTCGGGAGCGAAGTTCCTGTGCCCGTGCGCGGGGACGATCAGCCTGATGCCGGGCACGTCTTCCAACCCGGGTTTCCGCCGCGTCGATGTGGATGTGAAGACCGGTAAAGTCAGCGGGTTGTTCTAGGTCGCGTCGCGGTGCAGCCGGATGGGACGTCGCAGTTCAGGCCGATGCGGGTAAGGTGAGTGGCCAGGGGCAAGGGAAGAGGAGAGATACATGGCGGCGGAGGAGCAACTCGGGAAGGTGAACCACTTAAGAGAAGCGCTGGACCAGGGACGGTTTATCTGCACGGCGGAGCTGGTGCTGGGCCGAGACCATAATGTCAAGGATGCTGAGGTTTTCCTCAAGGACGCCGCGGCCACTCCCGACGGCATCAAGGTGATCAGCGTCACGGACCTGCCGGGTGGTAACCCGGCACTTCCTCCGGAAGCCTTCGTGGCTGCGATCCAAGAGCACGGGCTCACTCCGATTGCCCATCTGACGGGCAAAGACGGCAACCGCTCGTTCCTGGAAGGCCGTTTGCATGCGTTGGCGCGCCTGGGAGTGGAGAACATCCTGGCGCTGACCGGGGACGCGCAGAAAGAGGGCTTCGCGGGCCGCTCCAAGCCCGTCTACGATCTCGATTCCGTACTGATGCTCTGGCTTCTCCATGCGCTGCGGCCGGGCTTGGAATACTCCGTGGGGCCGCGCACGGTGCGCAGCACGCCCTTTGACTTCTTCGCGGGAGCCGCCGTCAATCCCTTCAAGGTCCGGGAATCTGACCTGATGATGCAGTTGTACAAGCTGCAGCTCAAAATGGCCGTGGGCGCCAAGTTCATCATCACGCAGCTTGGATACGATCTGCGCAAGCTCTATGAACTGAAGCAGTACATGAATCGCGAGGGGCTGGGGCACGTGCCGGTGTTCGCCAATGTCTACGTTCCCACGGCCACCATTGCGCGCATGATGCAGGCGGGCGAGGTGGCGGGCTGCGTGATTCCCGACGAGCTCATCAAGCGTCTTGAAAAGGAGAAGAAACCCGAGCGCCTGGAGCGTGCCGCGCTGATGGTGGCGGCGGCCAAGGAGTTGGGTTTTGCGGGCGCACACATCGGGGGCTTCAACCTCGCACACGCGGATTTCATGACGATTATCGAGCGCGCGGCGGCCATTGGCAGCGGCTGGCGAAATCGTCTGGATGAGTTGGTCTTCCCCTATCCGGGAGGGTTCTACCTGTTGCCTCCGGGCCCGGACGGATTGAGCGATGGACAGGGCGATTATCAAGTCAGCCGTACACGTCCTCACGCCACCGTCACGCAGCGGCTTTCGAGATTTGTCCACCGCCACTTGATCGCCGACGGTTCCTGGGGCGCTCACTTCTTCGGGCCCCGGATGCACGCGGAGACAAAATCGCAAGCTTGGCGCGAGGGCCTCTGGTGTAAGCTTCTGGAGCCTTCCACGCTCTACCGGAAGGCGACGCTGGGCTGTAAGAGTTGCGGTGACTGCGTGCAGGATCACCTTGACTATGCGGGCTGCTCGATGCGCTGGTGTTACAAGGAATTGCGCAACGGCCCCTGCGGAGGCTCGCGTGTTGACGGGACGTGCGAGGCGCGTCCGGAGCAAGAGTGCATCTGGAATATTATCTACCGCGGCGCGCGAGCGATCGGGGATGATCCGAGGAAGTTCGCGCGGACGCTGATTCCGCCGCGCGAGTGGCGTCTGGACGGAACCAACGCCTTGGCGAACCGCTTTGCGAATTTGGATAACCTCGGCAAACGGTTGGAAGTGGAAGTCGGTGGCAGCAAGCAATAAGCAGAAGGCAGAAGGCAGAAGGCAGAAGGCAGAAGGCAGAAGGCAGAAGGCAGAAGGCAGAAGGCAGAAGGCACTTGTCCTCGAAGGAAAGGATTGCTGCTCGCGAGACGGAGATGGTTGCTCAGCGGAGTTGACGTTTGCTGTCAACTGTCCGCTCCCCACAGTTCGCTGCTTACTGCCTTCTGCCTGCTGCTGACTACAGTTGTTTAAGGGAGATCAACATTCATGCTCATCATCGGAGAACTTATTAATTGCACGCGCAAGAAAGTGGGAGCCGCGGCGGCGGCGAGGGACGTGGAATTCTTCAAGGACATCGCGCGCAAGCAGGTCGAGGCGGGGGCAGATCTGCTGGACGTGAACGGCGGTCTTCCCGGGCAGGAACTGGAAGTGCTGCCGTGGCTCGTGAACGTTGTCCAGGAAGTGGTGTCGGTGCCTCTGTGCCTGGACAGTGCCGATCCTGCGGCGCTGCGCCGCGCCCTGCCTCTCTGCAAGCAGCGCGCCATGATCAACTCCATTACCGATGAGCCGGCGCGGATTCAGGCTCTGCTGCCGCTGCTCAAGGAATTCCGGCCCCGGGTGATTGCCCTGTGCATGGGAGAAGCCGGGCCGCCCAATACCGCCGAGGAGCGCATCGCGACGGCTACGCACCTGGTGGACATGCTCACCTCCGAGGGCTTTGCGCTGGACGATATCTACGTCGACGGCTGTGTATTGCCCGTCAGCACAGGCCCCGAGCACGGCAAAGGCTTGCTCGAAGCCGTGGGGCAGATCACCGCACGGTACCCAGGCGTGCATGCGAGCGCCGGAGTCAGCAACGTGTCGTTCGGACTTCCCCAGCGAAAGCTCCTGAACGAGACCTTCCTGGTCTTACTCATGGCGCGCGGTCTCGATGCCGGCATCGTCGATCCTTGTGACCCGCAGCTCGTCGCGAGTATTCGGGCCGCTGAAGCCCTGCTGGGCCGCGACGAGTACTGTGCCAATTACCTCCGCGCCTTCCGTGAAGGAAAACTCGAACCGCCCAAAGCGGCGTGAAGGCCAGGGACAAGCGAGATTGCCGATTTTCGATTGACGATGGATGATTTGAACAGTTGTAAATCGTCGATCGCCAAGAGGCTGTTCTGTCTTTTGGCTTGACCGTTTGATGGGGGAAACTGATGCACACTCTGATCCAACAGCTTACTGCTTGCGGCCCGGTTCTTACCGATGGCGCCTGGGGAACGCAATTCCAAGTCCGTGGTTTGGCGGCCGGAGAATCGCCCGACGGCTGGAACCTGGAGCATCCCGACCGCGTGGAGGATGTGGCCCGCGCCTACGTTGAGGCGGGCAGCCAGGTCATTCTTACCAACACCTTTCGCGCCAATCGCATCGCGCTCGAGCGTGATCCCCTGGCGGCGAAGTTAGAAGAGATCAACCGCTGCGGGGTCGAAATCTCGCGCCGCGCCGCCGCGGGCCGCGCTCGCGTGTTCGCCTCCCTGGGGCCCAGCGGTAAGCTCTTGATGACCGGAGAAGTCGCGGCCGATGAACTGCGCGCCGCTTATTCTGAACAAGCATCTGCGCTCGCCGCCGCGGGAGCCGATGCCCTGATCTTCGAGACCATGAGCGACCTGGAAGAGGCGAAGATCGGTGTTGAGGCGGCCAAGGTTACGGGGTTGCCCGTGATTGTCTCGCTGGCGTTCGACTCCGGCAAGAACTATGACCGGACGATGATGGGCGTTACACCCGAGCAGGCTGCCGCGGAACTCACCGCAGCGGGTGCGGACGTCGTGGGCGCCAACTGCGGGCAAGGCATCGAGAGCTACGCCGTGCTCGGCCAGCGCCTGCACGCGGCGACCACGTTGCCCATTTGGCTGAAGCCTAATGCGGGCCTGCCGGAGTTGGTGGACGGGAAGGCTCAATATCGGACCGCCCCGGAGGAATTCGCCCGGCACGCCCCGGCACTGGTGGCGGCGGGAGCGAACTTCATAGGGGGGTGCTGCGGCACCAATCCTGATTTCATCCGTTCGCTCCGGCACGCGCTGGGGCGGGATGCGGCCGGCGCGAGGGGCTGAGGAATCCATGCGCTTGAAGCTCATCAGTTGCGAGATCTTCTTCCGCGAACTCTGCGCATGCGTGGCGCGCTCTCCTCATACGCTTGACCTGGAATTTCTCCCGAAGGGCCTGCATGACATCGGTTGCGACCAGATGCAAGCCCGCTTGCAGGCTGTTGTCAATCGCGTGGAAGAGCGTGAGTATGACGCCTTGTTGCTGGGCTATGGCCTGTGCAACAACGGCGTCGTGGGCTTGACCGCGAGAACTATTCCGCTGGTTGTGCCTCGCGCTCACGATTGCATCACCGTTTTCCTGGGCAGCGCGGCCCGCTACCGTGATTACTTCGACAGTCATCCGGGCGTGTTCTTCAAAACCACAGGTTGGATTGAGCGCGGTGAGGCCGACGGCGACCTGGGGCAACTTGCGCTGGGTAAGAGACTCGGCCTCCAGCAAAGCTACGAGGAGATGGTGGCGAAGTACGGCGAGGACAATGCCCGGTATCTTTGGGAGGAATTTGGGAAGAATCTGGCGCGGCATTACAAGCAGTTCACCTTTATTGAGATGGGCATTGAACCGGACGCAAGCTTCGAGCAGCGCGCGCGTGACGAGGCTGTCAAGCGCGGCTGGGCTTTCGAAAAGCTCGCGGGCGATATCGGTATGATCCAGCGTTTGGTGAACGGCGAGTGGGGCGAGAAGGAATTCCTGGTGGTCCCGCCGGGTTATCGCATCGTCGCAAGCTACGACGACGGAATTATAAGAGCCGAGACCGGCAATGAGCGCGGCGATGGTCCGAGACCGTGAGTCTGAAGTCCGGGGTCAGCATCCCATGACGGCGGAGTCCAAGCTTCGGACGTCGGACATCGGACTCGGGACGGTTGCCTTATGAACTCTCTTGAACGTGTGCGTGCGGTTCTGGCCGGTGAGATTCCCGACCGCGTGCCGGTGTGCCTCCACAACTTCATGTTGGCCGTGCGCGAGGCGGGGGTGCGCATGGAGGACTATCGCGCGGACCCTGAGGCGATTGTCAAGACGCATCTCCACGCAGTCGCGAAGTATCGATACGACTGCCTGATGCTCGACACCGACACCACCATGCTGGCGGAGGCGCTGGGTGCAAAATCGGAATGCGCTCCCGGCCAGCCCGGGCGCATCGTGAAGCCCGCCATCGCGCGCCTGGAAGAGGTCGAACGGTTGAAGGTCGTGAATCCTGAAACCGACGGCCGCATTCCGGCGCTGCTTGAGGCCGTGCGCATTCTCAGAAAGCAAGTGGGCAACGAAATCGCCATTCGCGGCAACGCCGACCAAGCGGCATTTTCCCTGGCATGCCTGGTGCGCGGGACGGAAGATTTCCTGATGGACCTCGCGGACGATCCTGAGAATCCGAACCTGACCCGATTGCTTGAAATATGCCACCAGAGCCATCTGGCGACGCACCGTGCGGTGTCGAAAGCGGGAGCGCACCTGACGTCGTTAGGAGATAGCTTGTCCGGGCCGGATGTCTGCTCGCCTGCTATGTTTAACCGCTTTGCGCGTCCTTACGAGGAACGTTTAGTTAGAGACTTGTCCGCCGAAGGCATCTTTGTCGTCATCCATATCTGCGGCGATACGCGGCCCATCCTGCCGGCGCTGGCCGAGTATGATCCCTGTGGCTTCGAGCTGGACTACAAGACGGACCTCGTCCAGGCTAAAGACAAGGTCGGGGCCCGTCACGTGCTGTTTGGAAACCTCGACCCCAGTGGCGTTATTGCCTTGGGATCGCCGGCAGAAGTGCGGGAAGCGGCGCGAAAGCTGATCGCTACTTGGAAGCCCGGTGGACGTTTCATTCTCAACTCCGGTTGCGCCATCCCGCCCAACACGCCCCCCGGCAACATCCGCGCGTTGATGGAGGCGGTGCGAGACTACGGCAACTATTGACAGCAAGAAGTGACGCGTGAACAGTGACAAGTGACAAGCAAACCAAGCCACGAGCGGCCACGGCAATTGCCGCGGGATACCGGGATCTGCTGGTGTGGCAGAAGGGGATAGTCCTTGTTAAGGAGGTTTACGCGTTGACACGCGGGTTTCCTGACGAGGAGCGTTTCGGTTTGATCTCTCAGATGCGTCGAGCAGCGGTCTCCATTCCATCCAATATTGCCGAAGGCCAGGCACGACACACCACGCGGGAGTTCGTTCAGTTCATTTCACACGCGGAAGGTTCGCTGGCCGAGCTTGATACCCAGGTGAGGGTAAGCACAGAGCTCGGCTATTGCGAAGGCGCTAAAGCTCCGCGGGCCGCTTCTGTGATGCAGCTCGCGGATGAGCTGCGGAGGATGCTCAATTCACTCCGCCGGAAACTCGCGTAAGAGGAGGCACGCTTGTCACTTGTCACTCGTCACTGGGGGCTGCTCTTATGACCGGACGGGAACGCATTCTCGCGCTGCTGGATGGCAAGCCTGTGGACAGCCTTCCCTTCATGCCCATGACCATGATGTTCGCGTGCGACCGCATTGGCGCCGCCTATCGCGACTACGCCACGGACTATCGCATACTGACCGACGGGCAGATTCACACTGCGGAGGAGTTTGATTTCGACTACGTGAACACCATGTCCGACCCTGCGGGTGAGGCCGCCGACTGCGGTGCGCCCGTCAAGTACTTTCCCAATCAGCCTCCGGCCCTGGATGAAGCAAATGCTCTGCTGGCGGACAAGGTCAAGCTTCGCACCCTGACCGTCCCTGATCCTCACGCGGGCCCACGCATGCGCAACCGGCTTAATGCGATTGCTGCGCACAAGCAGCGAGTGGGCGGGCGGAAGCTCATTGAGGGTTGGATTGAAGGCCCCGTCGCCCAGGCCGCCGATCTCCGCGGCATCAACACCCTGATGATGGATTTCTTTGACGACCCCACGTTCGTGACGGAACTGCTCGAATTCGTTCTGAAACTGGAACTCACGTTTGCGAAGGCACAGGTGGAAGCGGGTGCGGAGTTGATGGGTGTGGGCGATGCGGCGGCGTCGCTGGTGGGACCCAAGTTCTATGAGCAATTCGTGTGGCCCTATGAGAAGCGCATGATGGACGGGCTGCATGCAATGGGTGTGCGGACGCGCTTGCACATCTGCGGCAACACTCAGCCGCTTCTGAAGCTGATGGGCCAGTTGGGATGCGACATCGTGGACCTTGATTCGCTTGCCCCGCTGGACGAAGCGCGCGCGGCGATGGGAACAAAGCAGGTCCTGCTGGGAAATATTGATCCCGTGCGCGTGCTCCGTAACGGGACCCCGGAGGGCGTTTACGCCGCCGTCGCTGAATGCCACCGGCAGGCGGGCGACCGTTTCATTGTCAGCGCGGGATGCGAAGTGCCACGTGACACGCCGCCGGAGAATCTGCGTGCCATGCTGCGCTATGCGCGGGAACATCAGGTGGGTCGAGGGGGCAGTTTATGAACAGCCGTGAGCGTGTCTTTGCCATGTTGGAAGGTCGGCCAGTAGACTGCCTTCCGGTGATGCCCATCACCATGATGTTCGCGGCGGACCAGATCGGGGCGAAGTACTACGCTTATACAACCGACTACCGCGTGCTGGCGGAAGCGCAAATCCGCACGGCAGAGGCATTCGATTTCGATCACGTCTCGGCGATCGCCGAAACGCGTGAGGCGCCCGACTGCGGCGCTGTGGTGGAATACTTTCCCGATCAGCCGGCCTCGGTTGTGGAGGGTCAGGCGCTGCTGGCGGATAAGAAGAAGCTCGCACAGTTGAAGGTGCCTGACCCGCTTGGCGGCGGACGCATGCACGACCGCGTCAAAGGCATCGCGTTGCTGAAGGAACGCGCCGGCCGCGACAAGATTGTGGAAGGTTGGATGGAGGGCCCCTGCGGCGGCTCTGCCGATCTGCGCGGCATCAATACGCTGATGTTTGACTTCTACGACGACCCCGGCTTTGTGCGCGACCTCTTCGACTACGTGTTCGAGGTCGGGATGCGTTTCGCACGGGCCCAGGTGGAAGCTGGCGCGGACGTCATCGGCATTGGTGATCCCGCAGCTTCACTGGTGGGGCCGAAGATCTACGAAGACTTTGTCTGGCCCTATGAGAAAAAGATGGTTGATGGCCTGCACGCCTTGGGGGCACGCGCGCGCCTGCACATCTGCGGAAATACCCGGCGCATCCTGGGAGATATGGGGCGGCTGGGTTGCGATTTCATGGATATAGACTCGATGGCGCCGCTCGCGGAGGCGCGCGGGAAGATGGGGCCGGAGGAAGTACTGCTTGGCAATCTGGACCCGGTGCGCGACCTGCGGAACGGGACGCCCGAGTCCGTATATGCAGCTACGGCGAAGTGCCACCAGGAGGCAGGGCCGCGCTTTATCGCAGGAGCCGGATGCGAAGTGCCGCGGGATACGCCGCCCGCGAATATCCGCGCCATGGTGCGTTATGCACGCGAGACCCTTGCCCTGGAGGCAGGACACCGATCAATAAGGAGTCCCTTTGTCGTCTGAGAACAAGCGAGTCACTTTGAAGCCGCTTGGTGTGGAGCTTTCCGCTCCGGCGGGGACGGCCCTGCGCGATCTGCTTTTTGCGCAGGGGGTGGAGTTTCCCTGTGGAGGGCAGGGACGGTGCCGCGGGTGCCGTGTTCGCGTGCTGGAAGGAACGGTTGAAATCAACGCCGCGCAGTGCGAACGATTGAGTGCGGAGGAACTGGCTGCCGGGTGGCGCTTGGCTTGCCAGTGCTCGCTTCAGGATGATCTGGTCATCGAGTTGCGCCAGTGGGACGCGGCTATTCTGGTCGATGACACTCCGTTCACTTTCGAGCCGCGCGCGGGGCTGGGCGTGGCCGTGGACCTGGGAACCACGACGCTGGTGGCGCAGTTGCTTGACCTCCACGACGGGCGTGTGCTGGGCGTGCGCACGGCGCTCAACGCCCAGGCGCGTTTTGGCGCCGACGTGATGAGCCGGGTGCGCTTTGGACTCCCGGAAAGTGGCCGGGCTCAACTGCGCGACATCATCCGCCGTCAAATCGGAAGCCTGATCGAACAACTTACGTCCGCCGTCCCGGCGCGCCGCGGTGAGATTTGCGACGTTGTCCTGGTTGGCAACACCGTGATGCACCACCTATTTTGCGGACTGGACGTGGAGCCGCTTTCACGTTACCCTTTCGAGTCGCCGTACCTTGGATTGCAGATATTCCCGGCGAGCGAGTTGCGCTGGGACCTGGCGGGTGAGCCGTGCGTCCGGTTTCTGCCGTGCCTGGGTGGGTTCGTGGGCAGCGATATCCTGGCCGGCATGTTGGCGACGCGACTCGCCGAGCGCGACGAGACCAATGCCCTGGTCGATTTGGGGACGAACGGCGAGATCGTGGTCGGAAATCGGAACGGCTTGCTTTGCGCTTCGACGGCCGCCGGACCAGCCTTTGAGGGTGCGCGTATCTCGATGGGCATGCGTGCCGCGACGGGCGCCATCTCCGAGGTGAAAGCTGAGAATGGTCACCTCCGCTGCGGCGTGCTTGGGAATGTTGCGCCGCAAGGACTGTGCGGCAGCGGGTTGGTGGATGCCGTTGCGGTGGGGTTGGAGCTGGGGAGGATCCAAGCTTCCGGCCGCTTCGCGAATGGGACGGCCGCTTGGGAGTTGGCGTCGCCGGTGACGCTGTCGCAGGGTGACGTCCGGGAACTGCAGCTTGCCAAGGGGGCCATTGCCGCCGGCATCCGGATTCTGCTGGAGCGGCGCGGCACCTGTCCGGCGGACTTGGGGCGGCTTTATCTCGCCGGAGCGTTCGGCAACTACATTAACCGGACGAGTGCCGAGCGCATCGGCTTGATCGGCCTGCCCGCGGAGAAGGTCGAAGCAGCGGGAAACACGGCGCTGCTGGGAGCGAAACTCGCGCTGTTCAGTCCGGACGGCGAGGATGGTTCGTACGCTGGGCTGCGGGCCAAAACGGAACACGTGCCGCTTAGTGCCGACCCGAATTTTCAGGAAGTGTTTGTGGAAGAGATGGTATTTCCGGAAAGCAGGACCCAAGAATAGGGGTATGGGAAGTGAAGGGTAAAGGGTGAAGGTTAAAGGATAAACCATCCCGGCCAAGTTTATCCTCTAACCTTTACCCTTTATCCTTCGCAATTCCTTGGCCCCGAGAACACAGCACCTAGAAGAGGGAGACGCGTATGACACCTTTCGAAGAGTTACAGCAAGCCATCATCGACGGAAAGGCTCCGGTTTCGAAGGAATTAACGGAGAAGATGTTGAAGGAAGGCGTTCGGCCTAGCGAGTTTTTTCCGAAAGCCATTATTCCGGCCATGGATGAAGTTGGCCGGCGCATGCGCGACTGTGAGTTCTTCATTCCCGAAGTTCTGATTGCGGCGCGTGCCGCACGTGCGAGTACGGATATCCTGCGGCCGCTGCTGTCTGGCGATGAAGCGGTGCGTTCCGCGGGCACGGTCGTGTGTGGCACGGTAAAGGGCGACCTGCACGACATCGGCAAGAACATCGTGGCCATGATGCTGGAAAGTGCGGGATTCCGCATTGTGGATCTAGGCGTAGACGTTTCACCGGAGCAAATCGTGGATGCGGTTCGCCAACACCAGGCCAACATTGTGGCGTTGTCGGCTCTGCTGACGACCACGATGGTGAACATGAAGGCCGTGATCGAGGCGCTCAACGCAGCGGGGTTGCGCGACAAGGTGAAGATTCTGGTGGGCGGCGCGCCGGTCACGGACGCCTGGGCTCACTCGATCGGCGCGGATGGATACGGAAAGGATGCGCCGGCTGCGGTGGAGTTGGCTCGGCAACTCGCGACAGCATAAAGAAAAAAGGTGCCGGAGGCGGCCGGTGTCTCAACCTCCTGTAGCGGCGCCCATAGAGTCCCGGCGGTCGTAGATCGCCGCTACGAAGACCGGAGTGAGACACTACCGAAGGTCACTGTTGCTTTCGCTTCTCTCTTGAAGGTGCGCTATGGGGGCGCACGGCTGTGCGCCCCTGGGGTGCGCACACCATCGGACCTTGATCCTTTACTGGTTTGAGGCAGGAATCCAGCCATGATGACTTCCCGTGAGCGTGTGCGGCTTGCTCTCGACCACCGGGAGCCCGACCGCGTTCCGCTCGATCTGGGCGCGTCCACGGTAACCGGGATGCACGTGGATACGGTGTATCGTTTGCGGCAAGCGTTGCGCTTGGACGCACCGGGTACCCCTGTCAAGGTCATTGAGATTGGCCAGATGCTGGGCGAGGTCAAGCTGGACTTGCAGGCGGCGCTGGGGATTGACACCGTTCTGCTGCCCGGCACCGGTACGGCGTTTGGCTTTCCTCTGGAGGGCTGGAAGGAATGGCAGACGTTTGCCGGCACGCCAGTGCTTGTCCCCGCGGGCTTTAATACCCAGCCGGAGCCGAACGGTGACTTGCTCTTGTATCCCGAAGGTGACCGCTCCGCTCCGCCCTCGGGCCGCATGCCTCGCGGGGGATTCTATTTCGACGTCATCGTGCGCCAGCCGCCTCTCGACGAAGATAACCTGCGAGTTGAAGATAACCTGGAAGATTTCCAGCCGGTATCCAGCCGGGAACTGGAGCACTATCGTGAGCGTGCGGAAGAACTCTATACGCAAACTGACAAGGCTATTGTCCTGAACCTCGGTGCGCTGGCGCTCGGGAACATCGCGCGCGTGCCGGGCCCCGGTCTGAAACATCCCCGTGGAATTCGGGACGTCGAAGAGTGGTACATCAGCCTCAGTTCGCGTCCTGAGCACGTCTACAAGATCTTTGAGCGGCAGACGGAAATCAGCCTGGCAAATATCCAGAAGATCTTTGAGGTGGTCGGCAATCGTGTGGCCGCTGCTTACCTCACGGGCACGGATTTCGGGGCCCAGAATGGTCCCTTTGTTTCGCCCCGCACCTACCGCCGGCTGTTCTTCCCCTTTCACAAAGAGGTCAATGACTGGATCCATGCCCACACGGCCTGGAAGACCTTCATCCATAGTTGCGGTTCGGTATGGGCTTTGCTGGAAGACTTCGTCGCAGCCGGGTTCGATATTCTTAATCCCGTGCAGTGCTCCGCCGCAAACATGGACCCTGTGGAGCTGAAGAAGAAGTTCGGAGACAAGGTTACGTTTTGGGGTGGGGGAGTGGATACACAACGCACGTTGCCGTTTGGGACGCCCGACGAGGTCCGAAAACAAGTGTGCGAACGCGTCCGCACCTTCGGCCCCGGCGGCGGATTTGTGTTCAACGCTGTGCACAACGTGCAGGCGCTGGTGCCGATCGAAAATGTGTTAGCCATGTATGGCGCCGCGCGCGAGTATGGCGTTTACCCGCTGCGCCGGGAGAGCGCGGCGTAAGCAGAAAGCAGAAAGCAGAAAGCAGAAAGCAGAAAGCAGAAAGCAGAAAGCAGAAAGCAGAAAGCAGAAAGCAGAAAGCAGAAAGCAGAAAGCAGAAAGCAGAAAGCAGAAAGCACTTGTCCTCAAGGGGATCTAAACTTCCCTGGGAGAGCGGGAGGCCGGCCGGACTGACCTTCGCTGTTCACTGGGCACTGTTCGCTGCCTTCCGCTTACTGCCTTCTGCCTACTTCTTGAGGGGGGTTCCTATGCTGACTTCACGAGAGCGCGTCAATCTTGCCTTGAATCACCAGCAGCCTGACCGCGTGCCACTCGACCTGGGCGCGTGCGGGGTGACCGGGATGCAGGTGGACACGGTCTACAAGCTTCGGCAGGCGCTTGGCCTCGACGCGCCCGGCACTCCGGTGAAAGTCGTGGAACCCTACCAGATGCTGGGCGAAATCAAGCCGGACTTGATGAAGGCACTCGGCGTTGATGTTGTGGGCCTGGGACTGCCCGCCACGATGTTTGGCTTTAGGAATCAAGGCTGGAAACCGTGGACCACCTTCGGCGGTACGCCGGTGCTGGTCGCCGAGGACTTCAACACCGAGCCCGACGCGAACGGCGACATCCTCATGTATCCCCAAGGTGACAGATCTGTTCCTCCCAGCGGGCGCATGCCCAAGGGCGGCTTCTATTTCGATTCCATTCCCCGCCAACTTCCGCTCGATGACGCCAAATTGAAGCTGGAAGACAACGTGGAAGAATTCGGTCCCATTTCCGATGCTGACCTCGCCTACCTCGGCCAGGAAGCAGAACGCCTGTGGACCCAGACGGACAAAGCCATCCTGGGAAACTTCGGCGGGACGGCTTTCGGTGATATCGCTTTGGTTCCCGGCCCCTGGATGAAGCATCCCAAGGGCATCCGCGATGTTGAGGAATGGTACGTCAGCACGGTGACGCGCCGCGATTTCGTCTACAAGATTTTCGAGCGTCAGTGTGAAATTGCGATCAAGAACCTCGAGAGGGTCTACCAGGTGGTAGGGAACCGCGTGACCGTGATGTATAGCTCCGGAACGGACTTCGGCCAGCAGAACGGCCCGTTCGTTTCACCGAAGGCTTACCGCGACCTTTTCAAGCCTTTCAACAAGGCCATTAACGATTGGGTGCACCAGCACACTCCGTGGAAGACCTTCATTCACTCTTGCGGTTCCATCCGTGCCCTGCTTCCCGATTTCATCGAGGCGGGTTTCGACGTCGTCAATCCGGTGCAGTGCTCGGCCGCGGGAATGGACGCTGAAGGACTCAAGCGCGACTTTGGGGACCGGGTCACTTTCTGGGGCGGTGGCGTGGACACGCAGAAGACGCTTCCCTTTGGGACGGCGGACGATGTGCGCAAGGAAGTGGCTTCCCGCCTGAAGATCTTCGGTAAGGGTGGCGGGTACGTCTTCAATACCATCCACAACGTCCAGGCGGGGGTCCCGGTCGAAAACCTGCTGGCCCTTTATGAGACCGTGCGGACCAGCGGGGGATACTGAGAACTTGCTGGCCGGGTCATGACTTGTCTCAGCGGCCAGTGGCGATTGACTCGAAGCTGGGCAGCGGCTGGCCGGCCTTGAACGACCGGATGAACTCCTGGCAGTTGGACTGCAACCGCCGCCAATACTCGTATTCGGCGTCCCATCGTCCGAGCGCCGAGGGTAGCCGGTAGGCCGTGTACTCGTTCAGCCAAAGCCGCCGGTATATCTCGCGAAGTTCTGTGATGCCATCCATCTGGTCCGTCAGGCGCCCGTGCGACTGGTAGGCCACGTCAGAAGCAAATAGTTGCCAGAGTTGATCTTCCGTCGGGTGCGCGCCCAGGCTCTGCCACTTTTCCGTGACCTCAAGGCCGTTCTGGAACTTCATCCCAGCGTAATCGATAAGACGGCTCGCGAAGAGCAGGCTTGCGAGAGTCACCGTGTCGCCGCCCGTGGCCAGCGCTTTGAAGAAGTGCGTCTCCGCGTCTTCGGCTAGAAGACGAGTCTGGCGCAAGTCTTCGCGGTGGGCTTTGGAATTCGCGACCGCCGTCGCAGAGAACGGGTCAGCCCACATCGCTAGCATCGAGTCCTGTCCCAGAATCTTCTGGAGCGTGGTTTCGGCGCTCGCAAGTTTCTCCATGCCGGCCGCCGCTTCCGGAGCGACCGCCGGTGTGTACATCACGCTTGCGTACTCGGCAAAGAAGCCGGCTTTGTTCATTGGTTCCGACTGCCAGGGAGCGATCGCGCCGTAAGCGATGGCCGGCCACGACATGCGGATTAGATTCTGTGCATCATCCGTCCAGACCGTGTTCATCAAGCCTATGGCATGAGATTTCCGCCCCGCCGCGAGGAAAGTATCGATGTTCTCAAACGCCGTGGCGAAGTCCGGCGCCACTTCGTTCCAGTTGTTGACGCCGGTCGCCACGATGTGTGGGATGTGGTGTGCGGCTAGCGGCGTGAGCCACGTCTTGTACTCCGGATCGGGCTGCGCCTCGTAATACCAGGCCACGGCAATGATGTCCGGCGGGAGCTTGGCGACGATGTCAGGGAACTTCACCATGATGTCGCCCCAGGCCATCACGTGTTTCCCGTGCTGCTGGAAGAAACCCGCGACGTGGCTCAGTTGGCTTATGAAGAGGCCGGCGGCGCTGGCGCTTCCGCCCTCTTGTTTTGCGAGGTTCTCGATTTGCCAGGTCTCATCAAAACCGATGTGCACGAAGGGGCTCGGGAAGAGCTTCGAGATTTGGTCGGCCCAGTCCTTGAGCAGTCCGAGCACCTGAGGATTCGCGGGGTTGAACTCCTCCCCGTGCGGGAAGGCAGCGAGGTCTGAGTACTTCTCGACGCGGAACAGATCGTGCAGGTGTCCGTACAATTCCAGGCAAGGGATCACGTCAATGTGGCGCGCACGGCCGTAAGCAATGATGCGGCGCACTTCAGCTTTGCTGAAGCGTCCCTCGGGGTTGAGCAGCGGATAGCCGTCGAGCTCAACGCTGGCTTCGTTATAGAAGTAGTATTGGTTGGCCTTCCAGCGCGCCAGGAAATCGAGTTGCCGCTCGATTTCGGCTTCGGTGGGAAGCGCCCCGTGGCTCAGGTCGACCATCGGCCCACGATAGGCGATGAGCGGCCAATCGTGAATCTCGACCTCGGGAAGCGAGGCCTGTGCTCCTTGTCCCTCGACGAGTTGCACGAGCGTCTGGACACCGTAGAACACCGCGGCGGATGAGCGCCCGCGGATTTCTACGCCAGCGGGTGTCACGCGCAAGTCGTATGACTCGCGCGAATCCGGCCCCGGCTGCTCGCCGGGAACGGGTAGCGGATCGACGCCGCCCGTGCGTTCGAGTACGATGAGCGGCCCCGCGCCTTCGTTCCGAATGGAAATGCCTGTGCCGGTGCGCTCCTGCAAGCGGCGCGCAAGTTCTCCTGCGGCAAAGCGGTCCTCCACCGTGGGCGAGGCGGAGGCAAGGCGTATTCCGAGGTCACGTACCAGCAAGCGTCCCTGGCCGTATTGGATCTTCTGCGGCTTTGGTAGCAACGGCGAATGTTCCGCTGCCAACAAGCCCGGCAGAAGCAGGCATCCGGCGAGCGCGGCGATCCAGCGTGATAGCCTCATGATCTGTCTCCTGTAATCGCACGTATTCTACGCATTTTCCTGAATTTGAGTAGAAGTTGTTGCAAAACACAAACGGTGGTGGTTGTCCCTTCGCCGGGCCACCGTGATTATCGGTTGCGTTTTGCAAGTGACTTTAGTACCTTGTACAAGGTGGCAGGGAAGCCCACAAAAACACATCGGTCCGGATGCCCGGTAAGCACCTCCCTGGAGGTTTTGGGTGATCGTTGGTCACTTCTGATCATCCGTGACCTGATGGTTCGAGGCCTCAGGACATTTCGGGAGTTCCTAGAGTCAGGAGAAGGGATTTCGACGAACATCCTGGCTGACCGCTTGCGGAAGCTCCAAGCAAACGGGCTTCTCACCGTGGAACCGGAGGCAGCGGACCGGCGTAAGGTGAACTATCGGTTGACGGAGAAGGGAATTGACTTGGCGCCTGTCCTTTTGGAGTTGCTGATCTGGGGAGCGCGGCACGAGGAGACATCGGCGCCACCGGTGCTGATCGAGGAAATGGCGGCAAATCGCGAAGCGGTGCTGGCCGAGGCCCGCCGGCGGTGGCAAGAGCGCGACCAAACGCCGCTGCTGCCACCTTTTCAGGAACCACGCGCCAGGCACGGGCGGTTGCACGCCCGCAGTCATAATGATCTGATTCGCGCTCGGGCTTGAGCAGGTAGTTCGTTTGACAGGGCGATTCTACACATTGATTGACTTCTGATTGCAAGGCAAGGCGCCGCGCGCATTCAATGATGCCGGCTTGGTTCGGTGCGATGCGCTCCGCCGGACCGATTCCATTGCCCGGCTGATGGCGGCCGCCGTGACGATGATCGCGGGGCGAAAGGCGGCGCGCGGGTGACGTGCCTCGCGGCCCGCAACGAATTCGCGAAACCCTAACGGAAAGTGGCAGCTTCCAGATGTTGTCTCGAGAGGAGGAATGAGTATGAGTAACGTACGAGTTCTGGCAGGCACCCGCAAGGGAGCGTTTATCCTGGAGTCAGATGGAAAACGGAAGGAATGGAAGGTCAGCGGCCCTCACTTCACGGGATGGGAGGTCTACCATCTCAAGGGGTCGCCCGCCGACCCCGACCGGATTTACGCGTCGCAGTCGAGTGGCTGGTTCGGGCAGGTCATCCAGCGGTCAAAAGACGGAGGCAAGACCTGGGAGGCGCCCGGCGGCGGCGTGCAGGCGAGTCCCCAGGGTTGGCCGATGGGCGAGAGCAACAAGTTTGTCTACGATACCTCGCCCGAGACCGGCAAGCCCCTCACCACCCACCAATGGTACGACGGCACGCAGCACCCTTGGGAATTCAAGCGCGTCTGGCATTTGGAACCCTCACTTGACGATCCCGACACCGTTTACGCCGGGGTGGAGGATGCCGCCCTGTTTCGTTCCACCGATGGCGGCCGGTCGTGGCAGGAACTCGCCGGGTTGCGCGGCCACGGCACCGGGCCCCAGTGGCAACCGGGCGCCGGCGGTATGTGCTTGCATACGGTCCTTCTTGATCCGCACACGGGCGGGCGGCGGATCTTCATCGCCATCTCGGCGGCAGGCGCCTTCCGCAGCGACGACGCGGGCCAAACGTGGAAGCCGATCAACCGCGGCCTGAAGTCGCAGTACATCCCCGATCCCAATGCCGAGGTTGGCCATTGCATCCATCACATGGCGCAGCACCAGTCGCGCCCGAATCTGCTGTTCATGCAGAAGCATTGGGACGTCATGCGCAGCGACGACGGCGGCGACTCCTGGCAGGACGTGAGCGGAAACCTCCCCACCGACTTTGGCTTTGTCATTGACGTTCATCCGCACGAGCCGGAGACCATCTACGTTGTTCCCATCAAGAGTGATTCCGAACACTTTCCCCTCGATGGAAAGCTGCGTGTCTACCGCAGTCGCGCCGGTGGCAACGAATGGGAGCCGCTCGCGAAGGGCCTGCCGCAGAGCAACTGCTATGTGAACGTTCTGCGCGATGCCATGGCCGTTGACTCACTCGATGAATGCGGCGTCTATTTCGGAACGACCGGCGGACAGGTATATGCCTCGGCGGACTCCGGAGACACTTGGAATTCCATTGTTCGTGATCTTCCTCCGGTGCTCTCCGTGGAGGTGCAAACGTTGCAATGATCCGCATCGTGCTTCCTCAGCATCTGCGAACGCTGGCGCAGGTCGAAGGCGAGGTGAAGCTTGAGGTCGGGGACCCGGTGACGCAGCGCTCGGTCCTCGACGCGCTTGAAGCTCGCTATCCTATGCTGTGCGGGACGATTCGCGACCATGTCACGCGGCAGCGCCGCCCGTTCATCAGGTTCTTCGCGTGCGAAGAGGACCTTTCGCACGAGTCTCCGGATGCCCCCTTGCCAGAGGCAGTGGCGAAAGGTTCGGAGCCGCTTCTGGTCGTGGGAGCCATTGCCGGTGGCTAGCGGACAATGATCCCCCTAGAAGCGGTTGCAAAACCTCATGCGACCCTCGTCAGGGCACGGCTTTAGCCGTGCCGGTCGAGATGTGGAAAAGAGGGAGCTTTAGCTCCTGAGGCTCATCACTGGCCCTCAGCGGCTGAAGCCGCTGTCCCGAAGGCGCCGCCTCGGCACGGCTAAAGCCGTGCCCTGACAGCCGCTTAGACCGAGTTTTGCAACAGCTTCTAGTGCCATGATGGCTAGGCGGCCTTCGGAGCAGGTCCAAGACTCCCTAATCCGCCGATAACGGAGAGGCCGCTGCCTGGGACGTAGGGGCGAGATGCAGGGCACAGGGAACAAGAACAGGGAATAGAGAACAGGGAACAGGGAACAGTCTGGCCCCCCGGCCGCCTTTGTAGCGCGGTCAAGCGGTTCAGTGTCCGCGGTTTTGAGGTTGCGGGCACCCGCGAGGGCCCGTCGACCATCGTGGCTGGGCTGGCGCACGGCGCAGCCGTGCGTTGGGGTCGTGGCGCTCGTTACGTCGGGTCAGTGAATCGCAGGGCTGCGCTCTGCGCCAGCCTCAAGCTTTTGGACGACCCTGAAGGGCTCGAATTCAACTCCTGCGCCCGGATTTCATGACATGCTCGGGCGATGAAGGACGGGAAACGGTTTCACACAGAGGCCACAGAGGCAGGGCACAGAGAACACGGAGACGTTTTCGAGACTCCTTCTATGCACTCTGTGCCCCGAGGCTGCGGTGACTCAAATGCTGACCGGCTCCGTGTCCTCTGTGTGAAACCGCTTTCCACTTTCCACCCGCCTAAGCGAGCGCCTATGCCGCACGTGAGTCCGGGTTCAAAACCTGGACGAGACACAGAGTCCTGAACCGAGGGACGGGGCCCTGGGATCGTACCTTGAAGGTACACATTATTAGTCTTGACATATTTACCATAATGATATACGCTGAGAGCGTTTCGCCGGAGCGCGGCGGCCGAGACGCTCAGGCCACGCCGCTGCGACCCTACGATGTTTATGAAACGCGGGCACTTACGACCATTTCGGGCAAGATTACTGAAAGTTAAGCTGTTGAAGACAAAGGGGATAGCTTTCAGCGACCCTAGTGGCCGCGAAAAAAAACATTCGGTAACTCCTACGATGTTCATGAAAACAAGCGACTTAAAAAGCGACATGTTGGCAATAGCTACGATGTTGATGAAAAATAAGCAACTTACGCACCGTACCCTACGATGTTGCTGAAAAAATGGCGGTTACCGATGTTTCCCGATTCACTGCCGGGGCGGGTAGCTCGCTATCCCGGCAGGCAGCGTGGGTATTTCCGCATCGGCTCCAACGCTTCGTTCGCACCGCTTGGACGGATCACGTTGGGGGCAAGCGGCGTCTGGCCCGCCGGCGTGTAGGGGCGAGCGGCGCTCGCCCTGGGCCGAATGCCATTCGCCCCTACACAGAGATGAGCGGCCGAGGCACGTCGCCGGCCGCCCCGGCGAGTTTCGCCCGCTTCTGCCGACGGATTACGGAGGCTACCCCCCTGGGGGCGTTCGGTGGTAACGTGAATACCTCCGCAAAATCCACCTCGGGGATGAACATGCATCGACTTGTCAAAGCACTTCTGGTGCTGTCGTTACTGCCGTTGTCGGCCGGGGCGCAAACAGGCTCGGAAACGGTCGCTCTCGAAGGCGGTCGCGTGATTGACGGCACGGGCCGCGCGGCGATTGAGAGCGGAACGGTCCTTCTCAGGAATGGGCGGTTTCAGGCCGTAGGCGGAAGCGGCAGTGTCACGATTCCCCAGGGCGCACGCCGGATTCAGCTTGCAGGGAAGACCCTGATGCCTGCTCTGGTCGACCTGCACACTCATCTGGGCCAAACCGTGAATGGTCTCGATCCTGCGCCGGACGCTTACAACGAGCAGAATCTGCGCGCCCAGCTTCAGCGCCTGCTGGCCTACGGCGTCGGGACCGTTGTGGTCATGGGCACAGACCGGGACCTGATTTACACGTTACGTGCCGAACAGCGCGCCGGGAAAGTGGAAGGAGCACGTTTCTTTACAGCAGGGCGGGGCTTCGGGATGAAGGGCGGCTTCCCCGGAGGGGCGGCGATGGACTGGGACGTCTACCGTCCCGTCACACCCGAAGAAGCCCGCGCCGCCGTGCGTGAACTGGCCGCTCACCATCCTGACTTCGTGAAGATCTGGTTGGATGACGGCTACGGCCGCATGCCCAAGATGCCTCCGAGCATCTACGGTGCTGTCATCGACGAGGCTCACCGGCATCATCTGCGCGTGGTGGCTCACGTCTATTACCTGGCCGACGCAAAAGGTCTGATTGCCGCGGGAGTGGACGAGTTGGCGCACAGCATTCGCGATCAGTCCGTCGACCAGGAGTTGGTGGCCGCAATGAAGGCTCGCAACGTGATGTACCTCGCGACGCTGGTGCGCGACGAATCAACCTTCGCTTATGCTGAAGGGCCGGCGTGGCTGAGCGACACCTTTTTCCAGGCGGGGTTGCTCGCGAGTACTCTGGAGAAGTTTCAGAGTGCCGCGTTTCGCCAGCATGCCGCGCAAGACCCCGACCTGGCGCGGAACCGTGCCAGCCTCGAAATGGGCGAAAGGAACTTGAAGATCCTGGCTGACGCCGGTGTGCGCATTGGCTTTGGCACCGACGCCGGGGTCCCCGGCCGCTTTCTCGGCTACTTCGAGCACCGCGAGTTGCAGTTGATGGTGATGTCCGGACTTACACCCCTGCAGGCCATCGTGTGCGCCACGCACAACGCCGCGGCGTTCCTGGGGAACGACTTCGGCACCATCGAGCCCGGCAAACGTGCGGACTTCCTCGTGCTCGACGCGAATCCCCTTGAAGACATTTACAACACCGAGAAGCTCTCGGCAGTGTGGCAGAGCGGGATTCCGCTCAAACCTATTGCGAAGTGACGTGTATTCACCAAGGAGGCACAGAGGCGCGGAGTTCAGAAAGTGAAAGGTTTCTCCGCGTCTCTGCGCCTCTGCGGTGAGATGGGCTCGTGGCGTAGGGCGGCAGCTAGTCGACGCGGATGTTTCCCGAAACCGTGTTTACGTCGAGCCGCAGGCTGCCGTCGCCGACCTTGCCTTCCAGTTCATGCCGGCTGATGGTGCCCTGCACCGTCATCTCGCGGGCGGTGTGAATACTGCCTGAGACGGTGTGGGCACGCAGGGTGAACCCTTGTTGGCTGGGCAAGCGCACCGCGACGCTTCCCGACGCCGTCGAGAGCCGCCAGTTGCCTTCCCCCACGCCCTCTACGTTAATATTGCCGCTGGCGGTCTGAGCTCGCACGGGGCCACGCACGCCACTGAGTTCCAACGTCCCGGAGCCTGTGCTGACGTCTACTTCACCCGCCGCAGTCTGGCGAAGAGTGACGCTGCCGCTTCCTGTCGAGGCATGTAGCCCGCCAGCCACGCCCGTGGCGCGAATCTCCCCACTTCCTGTCGAGGCGTGGACGGACCCCTGCGCTCCTTCAACGGTGATGTGCCCGGAGCCGGTCGAAGCCCTGACCGTATCACCGATATTGGTCAGCGTGAGGCTGCCGGAGCCGGAGGAAGCTTCCACGGGGCCGCGTAATCCACTGACCGTCTGCTCACCCGAACCGGAGGCTGAGCGCAGGCGCGTTTCCGCGGGCGCCGTGATCTCGTAGCTGATCGAAATATTGCGCTGGAGTTCTTCATCCTCAATACGGCCCACTTTGATCACATTCCCGAGTTGTTCGATGGGCGGGTGAGATTCAAGATACCGCACCTTCTTTTCAGCGTCATCGTTGCCAAACCAGCCGTGAGACGGACGGATGGTGCCGATAATATGCACGGTCGAACTTGCGCCGGTGCGGACCGCTATAGTCCCGGAACCGGTTCGCACATCCATTTCCACGGGACCCGAGACCTGAAGCGTGCGGTCGAAGTGGCCTTCTTCGCCCAGGGCGGATGAGACAAGGGCCAACGACATGACGGCGAGTATCAATAAAGGGAACGAGCGATGAAGCTTCATACTTTCTCCTTTCACGAACATCTCTGATGGATATACGCAAATAACGGGCTGAAGGTTTAGACGGAGAGAGACCCTCGTGGTGAGCGGGCGCGGGCGGGCACAATGTACCTTGACACCCAAGTTGCCTTGCGCGACTCTGTCGGCTCGTCTTTTGTTTCACAGTGGAGGAGTGAATGAAAACTGTCGTTGGACAACCAGATCTGGCTTGTGGCAAGCGGACAGGTGCAACTCTCGCCGCCTCGCTCCTGCTGGCGATGGTTCTTCTCGGCTTCGCCAATTCGGGGTTTTCGCAACTGCCCCTTTCGACGGGCGCTCCTTACGCAGGACAGAAGGCGCCGAGTTTTGCGCTGCCGGACCAGCATGGCAAGACCGTGTCGCTCGGTGACTTGCTGAAGCCCGCAGGGAAGCCGGGGGGATTAGTCTTGATTTTCTATCGCGGCTATTGGTGACCGTACTGTGTCTCCGAGTTGCGGAGCTTCCAAAAGGTCTTGAGCGACTTTGATAAACGCGGCATCCGCGTTGTGGCCATCAGCGTTGACTCGGTCGAGGTCAACCGCGGGCTTGGCGAAAAGGCCGGTCTCACCTTTCCCCTCCTCTCCGATCCGGAGGAGAAGGCGATTCGCGCTTATGACGTGCGCCACATCCGGGGAGGGCACGGAGGCGTCGACATTGCGCGTCCCGCCGAGTTTCTGATCGATTCGGCCGGGACGGTCCGCTGGGTCAACCTGACCGACGATGCTCGTGTCCGCGTCACCGGAGAGCAGGTTCTCAAAAGAGCGGAACAGGTGGGATTGGGCACGAAGATGTAGAGCGTGCGTTGCGTTGCATTCGAACCGCTCAAAGGACGGAGGCCGCGCTCTACGGATCTCGCCGGTAAGGCTATAATGCGTAGAGCAGCTTTTACGGGCGAGAAAAGCAGGGCAAGTCTTCGAATACAAGGAGCGCGCGATGGGGCGGACTCATGTGCTGGCCGTGGCGATTCTGGGCGCGTGGATTGCGTCCACGCTGGCGATGTGGTTCGCGGCTACGCGGAGCTTCCGCACCGTTGACCGCGTGTTGAAGGATGGCGCTGCGCAGTTTCAGGAGTTGACCAAGCCACTGGGAGAAGATTCCACCCGGGTCGCGGCTCGCTATGTCGCCTCGGAGATCAATCGCTCGCTCTTTTGGGGCTATGGCGCGTTGCAGATGGCGTTGGGAGCCGCGCTCTTCCTGCTGGTCTGGCGCGAGACGCCGCGCCAGCCGATCGACATTGGTGTCGCGGTCACCATGCTCGCTCTGTCGGTGGTACTGACCCTGATCGTTACCCCGATGATCGTCTCCCTGGGACGCAGCATCGACTTCCTTCCGCGCCATCCTCCGCCACCCGTCATGCCGCGTTTCTGGGCGCTGCACGGGTCGTTCACCGGGTTGGACGGGGTGAAGTTGCTTGCCGGCCTAGGGCTGCTGATTCGTTGGGTTTTCCGGTAAGAAGCTCCGCGAGGCAGTCTGCGCGGTTGCCCGGGGCGGCCGCAAGGGTCGCCCCGACAAAGGCCCGGCCTTACTCAACTCCGGTCAACTTGAAGACGTAGGCCTGCGGCAGGCTCACGGCCGAGTCCGGCAAAGGCGGAACGTCGACTTTCAGCTTGCCCCCTTCGTTACGCCATTTGAGGTGTGAATTCCCATCGAGCATGGTCACCGTAGTCGCGGAGGTCGAGTGCGGCGCGGTGAGTGTCAACGTCTGGTTGGGCCAGGTTGGCACGATGGCGTAAACCGTACCGTTCTTGCTCGTGTAACGGATGTCACCTTCAGAAGCTTGCTTCCAGGGGCGTGTTCCATAGATCGCTTCGCCGTTCACTTTGAGCCAGGCACCCATGGCCAGGAGCCGCTCCTGCATGACGACCGGGACGCGGCCGTCGGCAGTGGGCCCGATGTCCAGAAGCAGGTTGCCGCCGCGCGAGACGGTGTTCACCAGCATGCGCACCAGTTCCGTGGCCGACTTGTAATCCGCAGGTCCTTCCACGCGGTTATAGCCGTACGACTTGCCGATGCCCTGGCTCTCTTCCCATTTGTGGGTTGGACCCATCTGCACTCCGTCGGGCATGAAGGTCTCGTATTCGGATGTATAGAACCCGCCGTGCTTGCTGCGAGTGTCCTTGCCCCAGCGGTCGTTGACGACAACTTCCTCGCGCACCGGTGATTGGTTATAGAGCCAGGCCAGAATCTCCGTGGATTTCCAGTCACTGCTGGGCCGCTCCCACTCGCCATCGGTCCAGAGGATGGAGGGGTGGTAGCGCTCGACGAGGTCCTTGATCTGGGGAATCATGTGTTCGTCCACGTAACGCTGAAGATCGTGGAGATAAAGCGGGTTGTACCACTCGTAGAGAGAGTAGTAGAAACCCATCTTCAATCCTTTGTTTACGACGGCGCGGGTCAAGTCTCCGGCCAGGTCGCGGTGAGGGCCGACGTCGACACTGTTCCAGTTCCAACTCGCCGGGCACGGCCACAGACAGAAGCCTTCGTGGTGCTTCGATGTCAGGACAACGTACCGGGCGCCCGAGTCGGCAAACAGGCCGGCCCACTGGTCAGAGTCGAAGAGGTCGGCTTTGAACTGCGGCGCAAAGTCCTGGTACTGAAAGTTCGCGCCATAGTGCGCGAGATGGAAGGCCCACGTGGGTCCCGTCTTGTCTTGCATGTGATTCCAGTACCACTCCGCGTAGGTCTCGCCGATCTTGGAGTGGGGATCGGCAAACGCCGGAACCGAATAGACTCCCCAGTGGATGAAGATCCCGAACTTGGCCTCATCGAACCAGGCGGGGCTGGCGCGCCGGTCCAAAGATTCCCACGTGGGCGCGTAAGTTTGGGCGTTCAGCCGGACAGCAATCGACAAAGCACAGACCGCCAGCAGGGCGAAGCAGAGTCGTCGCATTGAATATTACTCCTCAGGGGTTTCCGAACGGACCCGAGTATAGCGTAATTGGGAACATCTCGTGATAGTCTATGCCACGGTCGATCACCCGCGAGAGGAGAACGAAATGAAACCCCGGGAGCGAGTTGCCGCCGCGCTTCATCACGAGGAGCCGGATCGATGTCCAATGCAGATCAGTTTCACGCCGGAATTCGCTGCCAGGCTGCGGGCGGAGTTGAGCCAGAGGGGCGCTTCCTCACATAACCCGCTGGGCGGGGTCACATCGTACGAACTCGAGCGGGCCTTGGGCGAAGACATGCTGCTCACGTCCGTCGGCTGGGCGAATTGCTATTACCAGCACCCCGGCGATTACACCGACGAATGGGGTGTGGGCTGGAAACAGTGTGAGTATTCGACCCGGCACGGGAAGGGCAGCTACACCGAGATGGTGACTCATCCTTTGGCCCAAGATGATGCTCTCGGGACTTATCAGCCTCCCGATCCCCAGCGCCCCGAAATCTACCAGGACGCGGCGCGCGCGCTCCGTGAGTTCAAGGATGAATACTGGATTGTGGGCGTGACCGTGACCACGATCTTCGAGACGGCCTGGGCTTTGCGAGGGCTGGAACAGCTTCTGATGGACTTCGTACAGAATCCTGAAATCGCCGAGAGGATTCTCGACATTCCCTATCAATACCATCTCACGGCGGCCAAGAAACTGGTGGAGATGGGTGTGGACATGGTTTGGACCGGAGACGATGTGGGCGGGCAGCACGCGATGATCATCTCCCCGGCCTGCTGGAGGAAGTTCCTGAAGCCGCGCCTGGCGACGTTCATTGCCGAACTCAAGGCCATCAATCCGCACGTGAAGGTTGCTTATCACTCCGACGGAGACGTCACGCCCATCATCCCAGAGTTGATCGAGATTGGGGTGGATGTCCTGAACCCGGTGCAGCCCGCCTGCATGGACCCGGCGGAGGTCAAACGGAAGTTCGGAAAACAGCTCTGCTTCTGGGGTTCCATCGACGAGCAGTACACGCTTCCTTTTGGAACACCTTCCGATGTGCAACGCGAGATCCTCGAAAGGCTCAGGACGATTGGAGAAGACGGCGGATTGATCCTCGCCCCCACTCATCACGTCCAACTGGATACGCCCTTGGAGAACTTCTGGGCCATGCAGAAGACGATTGCGGAGACAACGTACCGCAGCCTTTGAAACTCGCGCACACCCTCTGTCGTTGCGATGCGGACTTTGATACTATGCTGGTGGCTGAGGGTGCTTCGTTCCTCGCCGGTTTGTGGGCATCCAATATTGCGAAAGGTGCTTCCAAGCAAGCGAGACGCGAGCTTCACGGGAGTGTTAGTGTTGGCTGGTCCAGGGGACGGCCGATGAAACAGGTCGAGCGCGCTTCACTACCATTTACAGCCGATCGTACGGCAGGGTCCGCTTACTCTTCTGAGGTTTCATGGCGGGGCTGCGAGGGGAACGCGTGAGAAGAATCTTCTCTCCCGGCGCCCGACGGCCGTTGAGCATCGTTGCGATCTTGCTCTTGGCCGCGCTGGCGTTTTCAACGAGTGCCAAGGTGCCCTGTTTCCGCAGGGCGAATTCCGGCCGGCATGCCTCTAAAGCTACTGCGATGACCGAGGTTCGCCAGGAGCTGGCGCCTCGGGTCGAGCGGGCTGAACTGCGGGCGTACCCACCTAGACTCCCGCACGTCAGAACTCACCTTTCCCTTCAGAAAGCCGTCTTCCCCGCGCGTCCGGGAATCTGCAGCGTCCTCACTTTACGTTCTCCACCCACCATCTGACCCCCTATTTCTCTCTATCTTGTCTGTCAGGGTGCTGAGGTTGTGAGCCTTAGGCGGGAGCAGTCTTCGCCGCTGCGCGCTGACCCGACGTTCCTCTGGGGTTAGGCGCCGCTGGGTTTTGACTTCTCGGTCAGCCTGGGTCTCACTGATCGGTCCTCAGCCAGCAAGCCTGCCAGACGCCTTGGCTTTCGGAACAAGCCGAAATCATTGCAGGAGGTTGACGCTGTGGAAGACCGTCGGGAAGTCACTCCGCTCTCGCTACCGGCTGTTGCGCAAGAGGTACCGCATTCTCATGGAGGCGTGGACTTTGAGGGCCTTTACCGCATGCACGCCAAGCGCATTTATCGGTTGTGCTGGCGCATGGTTTGGGACAAAGCCGATGCGGAAGACCTGACGCAAGAGGTGTTCATTCAGGTATTTCGCAAGATTCACACGTATCGCGGCGAGGCTGCTTTCACAACGTGGTTGCATCGGCTGGCAATCAACGTCGTGCTGATGCGCTTGCGGAAGAAGTCACGCCTGGAGCCGGCGCTGGGGGAAGGTGGGGAACGCGGGCAAAAGCCCGATCATGCCCGAGAGAAGCTGCCTGCCCCGAGCCTGCTGCTGACCGGCGCCTTGGACCGGGTCGATCTGGAACGCGCGCTGGCGCAGTTGCCGCCGGGCTTCCGGCACGCGGTAATCCTCCACGACGTGGAAGGGTATGGGCACAGTGAAATTGCGCACATGTTGGGGGTGTCGGCGGGCACCTCGAAGTCACAACTACATAAGGCCCGGCTTCGGCTGCGTGATTTGCTGCGTGTCGCCGGAAGACCGCATCCCCAGCCAGAGGCCGGCGGCAGGGCCCGCGAGATTCTGACTGCGGACGTCTTACGAGAGAAGACTGCCAGGCGCCAGCCCTGGTTATGGGCAGCGCCAGGCCGCTCGTTGCAAAAAACGTTGGCGCGGGCCAGGGATCGGGCGCACGGCCAAAATCCTATTACCTCGGGCGCAGGGCCGCGCGACGAGTTCGAGTGTGTGGCGGCGGGCTACGAGAAGGCGAAGTGCGCTTGAACTACTGGCGAGGAGAATAGATCGACCACAGAGCGTAGCGCGCGCGTGCAAGAACGCCCAGATTCCGTAATGTTCTGGAAAGCCAGGGGACGCCGAGCAGGCACGGCGAGAAGCGGGGAACACACCGTGCGCGGACGCACTCCCGGCACACGGGCCAGACGCAGCGCACCATTTCGCGCGAGACTTACCGAACGATTGTAAGACAACTGAAATCGAAGTTGGTGCGGAAGGGGGGATTCGAACCCCCACGCTCTTGCGAGCGTCAGCCCCTCAAGCTGGTGCGTCTGCCAGTTCCGCCACTTCCGCACTTGGAGGGCTCGTTAAGAAGCCGTCACCCCACTTCGCTGACTCGAAGGTGATAGCTGACGGCTGATCGTGACTTCTCTTACTTCTTTGCGGGCAAGGGAACGGCCGGTGCGGTCTTCGCTGGCACCTGTTCCATCAATGAGCCAGTACCTCCCCGCGAAGCGTGAATGGCCAGGGTGATGGACGTAGCGATGAATATCGCCCCCAGTACCCATGTGATCTTGGCCATGAGGGTCACAGCGCCACGCGGACCAAAGGCCGCCTGGCTGGTACCCCCGAAAGCCGCCGTGATATCCACGTTCTCGCCACCCTGCAGCATTACGGCTCCGACCAGCAGGAGGCAGGCAAGAACGTGAAGAACCTCAACAAGAGTAATCATTCCGCTCCTTACAAACAAGCCCTCAGCTTTCTGCTATCCGCAATTCGGAATGCTATAGGTGAAAGCCGATCGCTGATTGCTGAAAGCTACTTGTAGTTCACGAGCGCCGTGAAGGAATCCACCTTCAGGCTTGCGCCGCCGACCAACGCGCCGTCAATTTCCTCTTGGGCCATCAGCTTGGCGACATTGTCGGGTTTCACGCTGCCACCGTACAGGATGCGCACCGCAGCAGCTCCTTCTTCACCGAACTGCTTCTTGGCCGCGTCGCGCAAAATGCGATGACTTTCGGCCGCAATCTCCGGAGTCGCCGTTTTGCCCGTGCCAATTGCCCAAACCGGCTCGTACGCGACTATGATACGGGAAAAGTCGGAGGCGGTCAATCCAGCCAAGCTCCCCTCGAACTGGCTGCGCAGGACGTCCGCCGTGCGGCCCGACTCGCGCTCGGCCAGGGTTTCGCCGACGCAAACGATAGGTGTTAGCCCCGCTGCCAGGGCTGCTTTTACCTTCCGGTTCACCTGTTCGTTCGTCTCGCCATGGTCGTGACGGCGCTCCGAATGTCCAATAATGACGTGACTCGCCCCGGTATCGCACACCATAAGGGGAGAAATGTCACCCGTGTGCGCGCCTTCCTTGTCCCAATGCAGGTCCTGAGCTGCCACGGCCACCTTTGAACCCTTGGCCGCACTCGCCGCAGCCGCCAGCGCCGTGAAGGGAGGCGCCACGATGACTTCACAATGGTCGGCCTTCGCCGCCACCGGCTTGATCTTCTCAACGAAATCCACCGCTTCCGCGATGGTCTTGAACATCTTCCAGTTTCCAGCAATTACGGGTTTACGCATGATGAGTCCTTTGGTCGTTAGTGGTCCGTTGTCCGTTGCCAGACCGCTGCGCACGCATACGCGGAACCCCCAAGCCACGTGAAATCAGGGGAAAGCACAACTGACTAATGGCAACGGACTACGGCCAGCGGTTCGTACTTAATGCTTACTTCTCCGTCAATGCCGCAACGCCCGGCAGGGTGAGTCCCGAGAGAAACTCCAGCGAGGCTCCACCTCCGGTCGAAATGTGGCTGATCTTGTCTGCGACGCCCATCTTCTTTACTGCCGCGACGGAATCTCCGCCGCCGACCACCGAGAGCGCCGACGATGCCGCAACTGCCTTGGCGACAGCGAGCGTGCCTTCGGCGAACTGTGGGATTTCAAAGACGCCCATGGGGCCGTTCCAAACAATCGTCTTGGCCTTGGCAATTTGGGCGGCGTAGGCAGCGCGCGTCGCCGGGCCGATGTCCAAACCCATGCGGTCGGCAGGAATATTCCGCGTGCTGACCACTTCCGCGGCGGCCGCGGCATCGAGCTTTTCGGCCACGATGTGGTCCTGCGGCAAGAGGAATTCGATGCTGCGCCGCTCGGCAAACTTCAAGAGGTCACGCGCCAGGTCAAGCTTGTCCTCTTCCACACGCGACTTCCCGGTGTCCACGCCCTGCGCCTTCAGGAAGGTGTAGGCCATGGCGCCGCCGATCAGGACGCCGTCCGCGAACTTCATCAGGTTCTGAAGCAGTTCGATCTTGTCGGAAACCTTGGCGCCGCCCACGATGGCAAGGTAAGGACGGGCAGGATTCCCCACGGCTTTGCCGAGATATTCAAGTTCCCTTTCCATCAGAAGGCCAGCAGCGCAGGGAGAAAGGAGGTGGGTGATGCCTTCCGTGGAAGCGTGGGCGCGATGCGCGGAACCAAAAGCGTCGTCCACGTAAACTTCCGCGAGCGCCGCGAGCTGCTTCGCGAAGCCAGCGTCATTCTTCTCTTCTTCGGCGTGGAAACGTAGGTTCTCAAGCAGCAGTACCTCGCCGTCCTTGAGCGCCTTCGCCGCACTTTCTGCTTCCGGGCCCACGCAGTCCGCTGCGAAGGCCACGGGCTTGCCTAATACTTCGGCCAAGCGTGTTGCCGCAGGTTTCAGACTCATCTTCGGATTGGGTTTGCCTTTCGGACGGCCCAGATGGGAAGCCAGGATGATCCGCCCGCCGCGCTCCACGAGGTGCTGAATCGTGGGCAGCGACGCACGGATGCGCGTGTCATCCGTGATTTCGCCGGCGTCGTTCAAGGGCACGTTGAAATCCACGCGCATGAAGATGCGCTTGCCTTTGGGATTGAGGTCGCGAACGGAGAGTTTAGCCATATCTTATTGTCCTTTGTTAGTGGTCCGTTGCGAGCTGCCATCAGTCTGCCCGTCTTGGAGAACAGGCGAATTGACCGCAGGTCGATGTTGAGTTCCGGTCCGATAGACCAGGGAAAAAGAAGAGTGTGCAGACCGAATCCGCAGACGTTGCAGATGACGCAGACTCTTTTAGAGAATCTGCGTCATCTGTGGATATCGATCACTTCCTCCTACAAGCTCTTCGCCACGTAACCGATCAGGTCAACAACGCGGCAAGAATAGCCCCACTCATTATCGTACCAGGCGATGACTTTCACCAGGTTGCCATCAATCACTTTGGTGAAGCTGGAGTCGACGATGGACGAATGCGGGTTGCCGGTAAAGTCCTTGGAGACCAGTTCCTCTTCGGTGTACTGCAGGACGCCCTTCATGGGGCCTTCCGCAGCCTTCTTGAGGGCGGCGTTCACTTCCTCGCTGGTCGTGGGCTTCTCGACGATCGCCACCAGGTCTACCACGGAGACGTCGGGTGTGGGGACGCGCATGGAATAACCATCCAGCTTGCCCTTGAGTTCGGGCAATACCAGGCCGATGGCCTTGGCGGCGCCGGTGGTGGTGGGAATCATGCTAAGTGCCGCAGCACGCGCCCGCCGCATATCCTTGTGCGGCAGATCCAGGATGCGCTGGTCATTGGTGTAGGCGTGAATCGTCGTCATCGATCCCTTGAGGATCTTGAAGCTGTCGTGGACGACCTTCGCCACCGGCGCCAGGCAGTTCGTGGTGCAGGAAGCATTGGAAATAATGTTGTGCTTGGCCGGGTCATATGCCTTCTCGTTCACACCCAGCACAATCGTGATGTCCTCGCCCTTCGCCGGGGCGGAGATGATGACTTTCTTCACCGTACCTTTCAGGTGTTTCTTGGCATCTTCAGCTTTGGTGAACAAACCGGTGGATTCGACAACCACCTGGGCGCCAAGCGAGGACCAGTCAATTTCAGCGGGGTCCTTTACTTTGGAAACCCGGACGGACTTGCCATTGACGATAATGGAGTCCGGCCCGTAGCTGATGTTAGCTCCGCAAATGCCGAAAACGGAGTCGTACTTCAACAAATGCGCGAGCATCTTCGGGTCCGTAATGTCGTTGACGGCAACGATATCGATCCCCGGATTGTTCAGGGCCGCGCGGAAAAGGTTCCGGCCGATGCGCCCGAATCCGTTAATTCCAACCTTAACTGGCATAATTGCTACCTCCGGTGCGTTTCTGTAGATTGACTTAAGTCAATAATTCTATTCGTGGTAACGAACCAAGTCAAAGACAAACCTCGAACTGGACACCATGTCCTAGCCGTGCCTGCGCGAAATTGCTCAAAGCAGGGAATCCCAAATAACGCGCCGCACCCTTTATTCCAAAGAGCGGGGTCCCAAGCATTCTTGGACCTTCGGATATTCTATCATCTTTCCCTTTGATGTCCCCTTGCCCTGATCCGTCGAAAGGATTGCAGGGGCGGGCGGTCCCGCGCTCCTATGTTCCGCAGAACCGGCCATTTGTTCCCGTCCTTTGTTTTCAACAACATTTCCGGATGCACCTTAATTTCGCGATGTTCTCCGTCCTGATGCCCCTGTGGGCGCCGGACATGAAGTCTTACAGCGTTTGGCGGCCGCTCGAACGAGGCCGTCCGTTCGCCTCAAGTCTGAACACGGCTTAGCATCGATACGAGATCGGGCCCTCTCGTATACACTATTGATATATAACTATAGGGTAATTTTGTCAAGAGACATTGAGTCCCCTCTGGATGGTTGTTGCCAAAACCCGGCAGGGTAGGGCAAGCCCTACCGCTACGGCTCACACCTCCGGGGGTCGGCGGGAAGGGTCGAAGGCACTGTCTGCCGGGGCAAACCGTTGCCTGCGCCAAGGGCCTAGTCGAATTCCTAGCTCACTTCCGGGATGCCCAGATCCTTTGACCCGAGAGGAGACATCTTGAAGTCCGGTGCGTATTCCTCCAGTAAGTCCAGTGCGAGGCGCGCGCGGTGGATGCGTTCACGGCCCAGGTTGACGGCTAAGTCCTCGAGATGCCGTCCTGAAGGGTAAATGTCCGGTGCGTTCCGCAGGCCGAACTTGAAGTAAACGGGCGCACCCACTTGAATGATCTTGGGCATTTCGTAGTAGCGAACAAAGCCGCCGAAGTTGTCGGGGACCTCAATATACAGATCAATGGGGATATCGACAGCCTGGCGGATGGCGCCGATCTGGGCGGGGGCAAGGTCCGTCGGGATGTTCATGGTTGAAACACCGCATTCCTCGAAGAGTCGGGCGGTGGCGGGATTGGCGGCGGGCAGCGTGACGGAGCTCTTGATGACGAGATTCTTCGGCAGCTCGCCCTTCTGCTTCATCTGGTGGAGCACCCAAATCAGTCCGAGGTCGGCGGGAAGGATGCTCCGGATACCCAAGTCGCACGCACGGCGCACGTCTTCAATGGCATAGACAAGCTGGTCGGCGCCGCGGTGTTGCAAGCCAATCACTTTGCCGGCCGCCGAGGCCGTCTGCGCACCGGTCTCAAACGTGGCGCGCGGGCCCACGAACAGACAGACCTCAATCCCTTCGTCGCGCCCGATTGCCGCCATGGCGCGAACCTCGTCGCGGGTGAGCAACATCACACCGCTCCCCTGGCTGACACGGTGAATCGGCACGTTCGAAGCCTTGGCCGCCTTCAACACCTCTTGGAAGACACGTGGCCCCTCGACGCTGGGAATCTCAATACGATACTGCCCACCGTCCTTGAAACGCTTGCCGCTGGGTTTCAAGGCGTGGTTGTCCTCGATGGGCAGTTTGAGCTTGGCCAGGAACTGCTGTGTCTTCTTCATGGTGCCTCCTGGTGGGAGTCGTCCTCTGTCAGTTGTCCGTCGTCCGTTGCCTACGCGTGATTCCGATCTCAACTCCGCGCGTTAGCGCTTGTGGATGAGTACCTTGATCTGCTCCCCCCAGGCATTCTCAACCTTTGTCGCACGGGTAAGCAACTGTTGGTGCTTTGACCCGCGGGCTAGCAAGAAGAAAACCACATGAGGGGTTCGAAGTGAAGCTACTCTTGAAAGGCCCAACCGCTGGAGGAGGTTTTCCGCGATTCTGTTGACGAATCGGCCCCGTTTTTCACGAGGAAAATGCTGGTACACAAGGATAGAGGATTCCGTCCTTCTCCACATTTCACAAAGCTCGTCGCGGTACAAGTAGCGGGAGGAGCCCTTTCGGCCCTTGGGTGTCGACGGGACGTCTAGCCCGTTATCTGGGTCGAAGAAGAGAAGGTCTTCACAATGGCTACCCGAAATGAACTCTTGGAAATACGCTTCCCGTTTAGCATTGCCGTCCTCCAATATTGGTCTGTAAAAGGAGAAGTTTGATGGAGGAAGGATGTTCACATTCTCCGCGCAGTCAACGTGGCGTCTTCTTCTGACCAGAACCTGTTCCTTCAGGGAATCAAACAGAGGAGAATCGTAATCACGCCATTTTGCGTCGTTGTTGAGATATTCAGTCTTTCGCCCGTCAGACCGAGCAGTGCATGCAGTCAGCATCCAGCAGATGTTAGCACTTACGTCGGTCTCGCAGAGCTTCCGCAGCAGGCCGTACTTCCTATAATCATTGATGTCGCCGAAGTACTGGTTCTTCATCAGCATCGGTTCCAAATGCAAATGTCATGACGGACCAAGGGCAACGGACAACGGACTACTGGGTATATTTTAGGTATACCGTCCGCATCTCGGTATAGAAATCCAGCGCGGCCGGGCCTTGTTCGCGCATGCCGAAGCTTGATTCCTTCGTGCCGCCAAAGGGAAGCTGGTATTCAACGCCTGCCGTGGGCAGATTAACGGTGATGAGGCCGGCCTCAATCTGATTAATGAACTGGTGAACACGCGTGATGTCTCGGGTCACAATAGAAGCCGCCAGGCCGAACTTCACGCCGTTTGCGAGGTTCATCGCGTCCTCAAAATCTTCGGCCGTCATCAGGCCCAGAACGGGCCCAAAGACTTCTTCCTGCGCAATCCGCATGGTGGGTTTCACATCGGTGAAGATCGTGGGCTCAACGAAGTAACCATGAGCGTAGATCCCGCCGGTTAGGCGTTTGCCCCCGCACACCAGTTGCGCGCCTTCCTGTTTCGCGATCTCGATATACTTCAGGTCAGTCTCGAGCTGGGCGGCGTCAACCGCAGGGCCAATTTCGACGCCGGGCTCAAGGCCGTTGCCGATTTTCAGCTTGCGCGTCTTGGCCAGCAGTTTCTCCAGCAAGGGCTCGTAAATGGGTTTTTCAATGATAGCCCGGCTGCACGCGGTGCACTTCTGCCCGGTGGAGAAAAAGGCGCCGTTCACGAGGACGTCGGCAGCGTAATCCAGGTCCGCATCTTTCAGAACGATGGTCGGGTTCTTGCCGCCCATTTCCAACTGCACACGCACCTTGCGGCGCGTCACTTTTTCGTAAAGCGCATTCCCGACCGCACACGAGCCGGTGAATGAAACTGCACGAATAGCTGGCTGTTCGACGAGCGCATTGCCGGCCGCTCCGCCTGAGCCCGTCACATAGTTCACCACGCCGGCCGGGATTCCGGCTTCGTGAAGTGCCTCGACAATGCGATAGGCGCTCAGCGGTGCGAGCGACGCCGGCTTGATGACCACGGTGTTTCCGGCCACCAGAGCAGGCGCCATTTTCCAGGCCGGAATCGCACTGGGGAAGTTCCAGGGACTGATGAGCGCCACGACGCCCAGGGGCCTGCGCAGGGTGTAGCAGAAGACGTTCGCACGCTCGGAAGGAATCTGATAGCTGAACAGGCGCGCCCCCTCCGCGCCGAAGTAGCGCAGGATGTTGATGGCCCGCTTCACTTCACCCTTGGCCTCGGGCAGCGTTTTGCCCTCTTCGCGGGTCATCTCCGCGCTGACCTTGTCGAGACGGCTTTCCAGAAGCTCCGCGGCCTTGAAGAGGAATTCTCCCCGCCGGGGTGCAGGCGTCGCTGCCCACCCGGACTGCGCCTCCTCGGCCGCTGCGCAGGCTGCCTCAATATCTTCCGCGCCCGAAGCCTGGAAGTGCCCGATCGTCTCACTGGTATTGGCCGGATTGATGTTGGGGAAAGTCTTTCCGGACTTCGCTTCTACCCACTGGCCGCCCACGTAGTTGAGAAACTCGTTCGACATAAGCTCACCGTTGCAGAGAAAAATGAAGAGAACCCCTTCGCTCCCTTGTGGCAGCGGGCCCTTATCGTGTCAGGCGTGTCCGTGGGTGTCAAGTGATCCCGAGAGTGGGTGGTGTTACAGTTTGAAAATTCTGGGGCTTGCCGACGGCGCAGCGGTCTGGCAGACTGGCCTCATGACGAAACAAAAAGGCAAGCCGAAGGCGAAGCGGAATCCCTCCCCCACGAAGCCCCGCCAGCCGAAAGAGGACTTCAATCAAGCGACCTACCGAGTCATGCAGGAGATTATTAAACGTAGCGAATCATAGCGTAGGCTCGTGGAGTTCGGAGGCGAGGTGCTGCATGAAGGCCCGAATTGCTACGAACACCTGTTCTGCTCGTTCCAAACTGTAACTCCTATCTATATGCATACTTGGATTACGCCATGCGACCTTGATATGTCCGATCTGGATAGCTGCCTCTGAGAGGAATTGCTCTTCTGGGGAACGTGAAGAAGAAACTCTGTATTTCTTGGTGAGTTCCTTCTCAATGTCTTCCAAGTGTTTTCCCCAGTCGTTTCGTTGGGGAAGGCTAAGCCTGTCAGCGATAGCCCGTAGGCCGACCTCAACGACCCTGCTTAGGTGCATCACGCACGCCGTGCCTCTGTCGAGAGCCAAACAGGTGCTCGCCTCAGCTATGTCATCATTGGCAGAAGGGAAAGCGTTAAAGACGGCATCTCCAAAGGCTTTCTCATTTCCAAAGAACTGCGAATGCCTTGCGTCGATTTGGAGCGATATCTTGTCCTCTAACTCGTCAATGATGCGCTGTCCACAATCAGTCATCATTAGAGAAAACTGGCCTACGGTAATTGGGCCAGCCGTAAGTGCGTCCACGGCTCTTTGAACATGCTTCTCGCTAAGCGAAAGCTCAAGTTGTTTACAGCCGACAATCAGATCGTTTTGAAGATATCCTATCCAGTCCTTCCAACTCTGTGTGTCGAGAATTTGATTCCTGGCAAACTCAGTTTGCGGCTCAACACCAATGATGCGTGGCGGAAGACCAAAGCCGCTTTTCTGAAGGGTGATCGTGACTGGGCCAAGTGCGCGCCTAAACATGGACTCTTCAGAAATGAGTCCCAAAAGTCTTCCTAGCGCCAATAGTGCACCGGCTCTAAATTGAATCATGTTCAAAAGTGATTGCACTCGAAAGTGGGTAGTGCCCTAAGTTTGCGTTGATCGCGTTCGGGTCGCGGTCGAACAGGCTCTTATTTGAGTTCCTCTGGGTTTGGAGGGGGCGGAGATGGGTTTTCAGGATCGGGGATAGGTCCAGGGCTCCCGAAACACTCCTCCCACCCTTCATCCTTGCGGTCCCACTTCGTTTCGCGGCTAAACGAATACCACACACTGCCCGTTTTCGCCACTTCCTTACACACGTTCGTGGCCACAATGCGGCTCGGGACCACCAGAAACTGCGGTCGCTGATTCCCTTTGAGGGCGACAAATACGTAAACATGGCTATCGCTCTTTAGATTCTCACAGTGAGCGTTCAACAACCAGAAATTCGCAGAGGTGTCCTTGTTGGTCTTTACCTGAACAGACCAAGACCGTTGGCACTGATTGTCAGTAACCTGTAGATCCGCGCCGAAAGCGTTTCGCGATGTCAGCGAGACCACGAATCCGCGATATGTCAATTCGGCGGCGGTATGGAAGACCCCTTGCATCCCGCTCTGAAATCTAGAAGCCATGGGCGCGATCATACCACGGGTCCCTCCGATCAACGCAGATTTAGGACACTACCCGAGAGTGGCCACATACGAGTTTGTGTTCTCCGCGAAATCTGATATATTGGGCTCCGTTCTGGATCGGGTGGTACTATTGCAGTGGGCTGGCGTACCAATCCATTATTCTTTGCTACTGGAAGGTGAATGTCCATGTCATTCCAGGAAGCTCTGGAGACACTCTCACGGGACGAGCGCTTTAAGGCTACCATTTACGCTATGAACAGCCTTCTTATTCAGAAGGGTGTTTACGCGCCGGAAGAGTTCGAGCGCATGTTCACCGAATGGGCCGAGAAGGAACGGGAAAAGAAAATAGTTGCAGACAACGTGCACCTTAGCCCGTCCGCAGTCTAGTTCTTTCTTCGGCTAGCCAAATCCCTCCAGTGCGAGTGCTCACAGCCCTTCGTACGATCTCCGCAGTGATAACCTATATCGCACTGGGCGCAATCGCAATCACACTTGGGAGGCGGCTCGACTTCCCGATCGGGAGCCTTCTTCGGCTTCGACTTCATGCGGTCAGCCCTTTCACCTGGCGCCTAAAAGTCACCACAAAGATTGCACACCCTTACCCGGCATGCTTGTCCGTTTCCTCCGAAGCATTCCGCGTCAGGCGGCGCATCTCTTGCTCAGCTTGATTCATAGGATGCGCATCGGCCTTGGCGCGCAGTTCCTTGAAGGCCGGGTAGCCTGCGGCCTGCTCGTGGCGCCACTCGGCGTCGAAGCGGCCGTCGCGAATGGCTTCGAGCGCCCGATCGAGGAACGTGTGCATTTCCTGTGCAAAGGGAATGGAGCCGGCCCGCGAGAGCGTCCCATATTGGCTCGTCTGCGAATGGAACCGCATCTGTTTGAAGAAGCCTACGCGGCCCATTTCCCGGAGTATCTCCGAAGCTTCTCCTGACCCATACATTTCAAGAGCCACCATCTCGGGCGGGAACTCGTGCTCGGTCAGGAACTCAAACGCCATCATCATGGTGCGGCAGAGCAGCGGCCACACGGCCTGTTCCTGGAAGAGGTCAAGTTCCGTCTCCTGGGCGAAGGTCGTCTTGAAGACGCCGGCCCGCGTAGCGCCGATGCCTCGTGCCCAGGCCAGGGCTGTTTCCAGGGCATGGCCCGAAGCATCGCGCTCGACGGCGACGAAGGCGGGCGAGCCGTGGCCATTGACGAACGACTCACGCACCATGGTGCCGATCATTCGCGGGGCCACCATGATGACATCCACCTCAGGCGGCGGCACGATCAAGCCGAAGCGCACGTTGTAGCCATGCGCAAAATCGAGTGCCTGACCCGCGTGCAGACGGCTGCTGAGGGTACTGGCATAGACCTCGCGCTGGACCTCGTCGGGAATGAGCAGCGCCAGAACATCGGCGCGTTCCGCGGCCGCGGCGACCGTGTGAACCGCGAAGCCGTCCTTTTCGGCTTGGCGAGCCGACTCATCCCGCAGACCGCCGATGATGACCTCCAATCCCGAGTCGCGCAGGTTGAGCGCCTGCGCGCGTCCCTGGTTCCCGTATCCAATAATCCCCAGTGTCTTGTTACGGAGCACTTCGAGGTTTGCATCCTGATCGTAGTAAGCTTCCATGCGTCCTGGCACCTCTCCTAAACCTGACTGAAATTGAAGGGAAACCATTATGGGAGGGGAAGTATGGGGTGTCAATCCGGGTTGCGCTTGCGGTTGCACCATTCCCCGCAGATCAACTAGAATTCGACGCGGAATCACCTTTCTCCAGGTGGAAACATGACCAGAAGATTCGTTTACGTGTTAGGCGGGTTGCTCACGATGGCCCTCGCGATTCCCGCCTCGGCAAGCGATTACGAAAGTGTCGAGCTCAAGCCTGCGCACCTGGGCGGAATGACGGTGGGCGTCAACCTCATTCTGCCACGCGATTATGCAGCCTCGGAGCGCCGTTATCCTGTCCTCTACCTGCTGCATGGTTACACCGATCACTATCCTGCCTGGGTCAGTTACACAAATCTGGTGGACTACGCGCGCAGCTACGAGGAAATCATCGTCATGCCGGAGGGCGACAACGGTTTCTACACGAACAGCACGGCGGATCCGCGGCTTGCCTGGGAAGACTTCCTGATCCTCGACTTAATCCCTTATATCGACGCCCACTACCGCACCATCGCGAAGCGCGAAGGCCGCGCCATCGCGGGACTTTCCATGGGCGGTTACGGCGCCATGAAGCTGGGGCTGAAGTACCCGCAAATGTTCGCCGCAGCCGCCAGCTTAAGCGGCGCCTTGGCAGCCGCCGAGCGCACCCGGGTCGCCGATGAGGACTCGGTGTTCCAAAAGCTAATTGATAGTGTGTTCGGCCCGCGCGACAATCCCGAGCGCGCCCGCAATGATCCCTTTGACCTCATCAAGAAAATACGGCTGGAAGAGATTCCGCAACTCTACCTTGCCATCGGATCCTCGGATTCGCTTCTCAAGGAAAACCGTGACTTTGTGCGCTTGCTCAGCGAGTTGAAGATCCCTTACGAATATCGGGAAGTGCCCGGCCACCACGAATGGGCGGTGTGGGATCAGCAGATTCAGGTGGTGTTGGCCAAGCAAGCACCCGTTATCGGCGCTCGCTAGTACGCAGCAAGCGTTCGTTAAAGGGGCCGTTGCGGCGCGTCCGCAGGCATTACGGACTCTACAACGCTTTCACGTGACGCGCACGTTCTTCCGCGGAAGACATCAGGGCCACGGCGTAGCGGAACCCGCTCAAGCATCCGCGCATGACGGCTAAGCTGCGGTAATAGTCGTTATAGCGAAAGCCCGTCTCTCCCCTCCACATCGGAAAGGCCTCGCACGCTTTCAGCCAATCGTCATAGGCCGCGCTGACGTCGAAGTACGTATCAGGCTGAAAATCCGCGGCGTCCTCCCAGTTGTCGGCAAAGTACAGGGACTGCACGGAATGCGCGGGCGACTTGCGCGTGATGGCCGCGAGGCCGGCATAGAAGATGGCGTCGCGCACGATAGCGTGGCAGTTCTGATGGTCCTTGTGCCAGCTTCCGCTCCAGTGCGTCACCACAATCTGGGGCTTGAACTCACGAATCTGGTCGCACACCTCGAAGTTGGATTCTTCGTTCCAGGGGATTTCCGCGTCGGGATAGGTTAGGAAAGCTGTCTCGGCGCCCAGGATCTTCGCAGCCTTTTCTGAAGCTTCGCGCTGCATCACGCCGTAGGCCGCGGGTGCGAGCGTGGGATGTCCGCGGTCACCGAGCGACAGGCTGAGGAACACGCCGCGACCGCCGTTGCGGATGTGCTGAGCGACGGTGGCGCCCATGGTGAAGAACCCATCACCCGGATGCGCGGCAATGGCCATGATGGTGGACATCTCGTTGACCTCCGGGCTGGCTGCCACAGCGTGTTGTCCTGAGGGCAAACGTCTGACTATCCGAATTCCGGCCCCATGATCGCGACTTGGATATCCGGCCGCCCCGGGAAATCATTCCGGCCGCGGAACATTCTGGTAAAGGGGCGGGAATGCTCGAAACCCCGTGCGCGCAGCAAGGGCAGGCCCCACGGGTTATCACACATGACGTCCACAAAGATCAGCTTCTGGGAAGCGCGGCGGAGGAACTCATCGAGTATCTCCCGCGCCGAGGCTTCGTTACGCGCCATCCAGGGACCCAGTTGGTCGGCCCGCGAACCGCGCCGTCCGAAGGCGTAGCCGGTTAGCTCTCCCCCGCTGCGGGTTTGGAAGACGAATTCCGGCGCCTCGCGCGCCATGGAACGCAGAAGACCGCTGCGGTCTGCGCCAAACACTTCGCGGTCGAGCGTGAGAGCTTCTTCCAGTTCCGGCGCTTCGGCCCTAGCCACGGAGCCAGACGCGTCCGGGCGCTTCAGCATCCAGCGCTCGATTCCGTATTCGCTCTTAAATCCGAGCTTCTCGTAGATGGGCTTGCCTTGCGGCGTGGCATCGAGCTTCATGCTGGCGATGTGGCACCCGTCGAGGTGCGCAATGCTTTGCTCCAGCAGTTTCGTGCCGATGCCCTGGCCGCGCATGACGGGGTCCACCAAGGCCATGCTGACCCACGCAAAGCGTTTCTCAAAGATGATCGTGGCCACGGTGCCCACCACCCGGCCGTCGGCCTCCGCCACAAAACACCCCTCCGGGCTCGCGGCGAGGAACCGCTCCCAGTCTCCACGGTTCTGGTTCCAGTTGGCGAGCTCTTTCAGCCTCATTCCAGCAGGAATGTCATCGGGGGTCATTACGCGGAGATGGAGATCCATTCGAAAGGTTCCTTTTCAAACCGAAAGATGGAGAGCGACGAGAGAGTCTATCCGATTTGCGCCGGAGGAAAAATAAGGAAGTTGTGGGGTGGCTTTCAACCCAGGCGGCGCGGACCTCGGCAGTGGCGCCGTTTGAGGTAGCGGCGGCTTTACGCCGCCACGTGGCGAGGTAAACTCGCCGCTACGACGCCAAGCGCCCCGCGACCGAGGTCTGCGCCGCCCGGTTACACACTCTGCCGGCTGCCGTCACTTTGCGGTTTGCTGGAGCAGCTTGGCGACAAGGCTGGTCCAACCGGTCTGGTGGCTGGCGCCGATCCCGGCGCCGTTGTCCCCGTGAAAATATTCGTAGAACAGGACGAGGTCGCGCCAGTAAGGGTCCTGGTGAAAGATCTCGGTTCCGCCGTTCGCCGGCCTGCGCCCTTCGGCGTCGCGCAGGAAGATCGAGGTGATCCGGCACGATATTTCTGCCGCAACTTCCCAAAGCGTCAGCATGTGCCCGGAGCCGGTGGGGCACTCGACCTTGAGGCTGGCGCCATAGTAATGATGGAAGCGTTGCAGGGCTTCGATCAGCAGGAAATTCAGCGGCATCCAAACCGGCCCTCGCCAATTGGAGTTGCCCCCGAACTGCGCTGAGGAGGACTCCGCCGGCTCATAATCCACGCGAAATTCCTGGCCGTTGACCGAGAACACGTAGGGATGCTGAGCGTGAAACTTGGAAAGGCTGCGGATGCCGTGCGGCGAAAGGAATTCGTGCTCATCCAGCATGGTGCGAATCAGGCGGAGGAATTTGCCGTGACTCGCGAGTGACAGCAGCCGGCGAACGCCGCAGTCGGATTTCTGGGTCATGGCAATGTGATGCGGCACATTCGGCACGTTGTCCAAGAACCATTGCATGCGGCGCTTGAAGCCGGGCAGGGCGTCGAGCGCGTCCGGTTCCAGAATTTCCACGGCGCTCAGCGGAATCAGCCCCACCATTGAGCGAACCTTCAGAAAAGGATGGCGTCCGTCGGGCAGGTGGAGAACGTCGTAATAGAATCCATCCTCCTCGTCCCACAGGGATATGCCGTGGCCCCCGCGGTTGTTCATCGCTTGCGTGATGTAGACGAAGTGCTCGAAGAACTTGCTGGCGACGTCTTCATAGGCCCGGTCCTCGCGCGCCAGTTCCATGGCGATGGCCAGCATGTTCAGGCAGTACATGCCCATCCAGCTTGTGCCGTCGGATTGCTCAATGTGCCCGGCCGTCGGCAGCGGCTTCGAGCGGTCGAACACGCCGATGTTGTCGAGACCGAGGAACCCGCCCTCAAACACGTTCATGCCGTCGGGGTCTTTGCGATTGACCCACCAGGTGAAGTTGAGCAGAAGCTTGTGAAACACCTTCTCCAGAAATTCCCGGTCCGCATGGCCCGAGCGGCGCCGCTCGATCTTGTAAACGCGCCACGCCGCCCAGGCGTGCACGGGAGGGTTCACGTTGCTGAACTCCCACTCGTAGGCGGGCAGCTGGCCATTGGGGTGCTGATACCACTCGCGTAACAGAAGAATGAGCTGCTCTTTTGCGAAGTCAGGGTCGGCAATCGCCAGCGCCACACAATGGAACGCCAGGTCCCACGCGGCGTACCAAGGGTATTCCCACTTGTCAGGCATCAAGATGACGTCGGAGTTGTAAAGACGCTTCCAATCATAGTTGCGCACGCGTTCGCGCTCGGGCGGCGGGGGCGGAGAGGCCGGATCGCCCTCGAACCAGGTGCGCACGTCGTAATGGTAGAACTGCTTCGACCAGTAGAGGCCTGCCATCGCCTGCCGAAACACATTCTCCGCGTCGGGAGATAATGTCGGGGGGAGGATGTGCGCGTAGAAGTCGTCGGCCTCCGCCTGGCGTGTTTCGAAGATCGCATCGAACGCTTTGCCGAACGTCTCGTCCCGCGGCGGCTGGTCAGTGAGCCGCAGGCGCAGGATAGTGCTCTCCGAAGGCGGAATGGTCGCCACGTAGTGAGCCGCGGCCTTGGTTCCCTCCGCGCGAGGATTGACGGCAGCGTGCGCGCCGTGAACGACCAAGTCGTTGATGCCGTCCTTCACATAAGGCGAGCGATTCGCGCCTCCCGAAATCCGTTGGGAATTTGTCTCGTTCTCCACGAAGAGCCATTCCGGATTTCCCTCAACCGCAAGCCACCGCAGCCCATAGTAGTAATGTTCGGCTTGGACGACGTTCGCGCCCTGTATATCCTTGGCCCGGGAGATTTTCGGCTGACGATCGTCTCTTCCCCATGACCAGGTGTTGCGAAACCAGAGTGTGGGCAGGAGGTGCAGCACCGCCGGTTCGGGCCCGCGATTGAAGGCCGAGATGCGGATGAGAATATCCTCCGGCGTGGCCTTCGCATATTCCACGAAGACGTCAAAGTAGCGGCTGTCACGAAAGACGCCGGTATCGAGAAGCTCAAATTCCAGGTCGCGCCGGCTCCGGCGTGCATTCTCCCAAACCAACTGTTCGTAAGGGAATTCCGCCTGCGGATATTTGTAGAGATACTTCAGGTAAGAATGCGTGGGCGTGGCATCGAGGTAGAAGTAATGCTCCTTGACGTCCTCGCCGTGGTTGCCTTGATGGCCGGTCAGGCCGAAGAGGCGCTCCTTCAGCATCGAGTCGCGGCCATTCCACAAGGCCAAAGCGAAGCAGAGGTATTGATGGCGGTCGGAAATGCCGGCAATGCCATCCTCGCCCCAGCGGTACGCGCGCGAACGGGCGTGGTCGTAAGGAAAGTACTCCCAGGCGGTGCCGCCGGCGCTGTAGTCTTCGCGCACCGTGCCCCACTGCCGCTCGCTTAAATACGGTCCCCAGCGCTTCCAGTGCTGCTTGCGCTCGCGGGATTCGATCATCCGCTGCTCTTCGCGAGTCACACCACACCTTTGCCGGAACTTGTGCTCCGGCCCGCGTCGGTTGCCCCCAAGCTGATGAATGTCATGTGCCACCCTGAACGTCATTCATCTTCCGCGACCACAGCGGAGTTGTCAAATCCGTGGGCGGCTGGTGTCGAGAACGCTATCGAGTTCCGGAAGGGTCGTAATACGCGGGCACTCGGGGTTCGGGTAGGCGCCGACTCGGTCGATCAGAACGCCCTGCAAGCCAGCAAGTTGCGCTCCTCCTACGTCCGTGGCGTTCGTGTCGCCCACAAAGACAGCTTCCTCGGCCGCGGTTCCCGCGCTGCGCAGGGCTAACTGGAAGATCTCGGGATGTGGTTTTTCGACACCCACGATCGCGGAATCAAAGACGGCCTGGAAGTAGTCACGCAGCCCCTCGTGTATCAGTTGGTCCTCCATGGTGCCGACCGAATTCGATATCACTCCCAGGAAGTAACCGCGCTGCTTAAGAGCGGCGAGGTAACCGGGGGTTTCCGGCATCACGACGGACCAGCAACGGATGTTGCGAAAGCCATCGGCCACCATGCGCGTCAAGCGGACGTGCTCGGCCTCGGGAGCGCCGATTAAGCCCATCAATTGCCGCAGATACTCAGCCCAGTAATAGTGATCGATGGTGCGCGGCACGTCACCTTTGCGGATTTGCGGCCACAGCCATTCGTCGAGTTTCTGTTTGGCCAGACGCTCGGCGGTGTGGAACTGCTCGATGCTGGCCGGATAGCCTGCCGCGGTGAGATCGCGAGCCCGCTCATCAAGCCGCGGATAAAGAAGCGTATTTCCTGCGTCGAAGAAGATAGCTCGAATGTGTGAATTTTTCATTCTGCTCCCGATGGAACTTCCATTATATCAGCGGAGTGCGTTCCGCCAGCGCGGGGGAATTACCGTAATCCACCGGTAACCGCGGGCGAAGCTCGCCGGGGCGGCGGGCACTTATCCTGGCCGTAGGGGCGAATGGCATTCGCTCCCAGGGCGAGCGCCGCCCGCCCCCGCGCAGGCGGGGGTCCAGTTTCAGACAATGGGGTCCCCGCGGGAACGACGGTAGACGGGCGCTTCTCGCGAGCGCGCAGCGGACGGTAACTGGCATTGTTTTCAGCAACATCGTAGGGTGCGGCGCGTAAGTTCCTTATTTTTCATCAACATCGTAGCTATTGCCAACATGTCGCTTTTTAAGTCGCTTGTTTTCATCAACATCGTAGGAGTTACCGAATGTTTTTTTCGCGGGCACGAGGGTTGTTCAAAAATATCCCTTGTATTTTCAATAGCTTAACGCTCAGTAATCTTGCCCGAAATGGTTGTAAGTGCCCGCGTTTCATAAACATCGTAGGGTAGCGGCCAGCGGGGTGTAAGCGTCTCGCCCGCCGCGCTCCGGCGAAACGCTCCCAGCGTATATCATTATGGTAAATATGTCAAGAATAATAATGTGTACCGTAAAGGCACGAGCGCCCCGGCTTTTCAAGTCCATTCACCAGCG